>JAEEGK010006035.1_pt1 | contig 29173 bp, 25 predicted proteins | sample 8958771 | NCBI WGS metagenome assembly JAEEGK01 (sample SAMN16246547, study PRJNA631951) | gut metagenome | biome: gut microbiome; feature: rumen; material: SC-attached | host: Bos | place: Iran: Karaj | collected 2018-10 | reverse complement strand
GTATTTCTTCTTATCCTCTTCTGTTGCTTCAGCTATAAGGACTCCTTTGAGGTCGTAGAACCAGCATCCAAGGTAGATCACCTTTTGCTCATGGTCAAGTTCTACTCTTATCTTCTTGCTTTCGTCTTCTGTCATTGCTGCGTGATTAGAATTTCACAGTGTATTCATCCTGGATATCATTATTCTCTATCTCGTATGTCAGCTCCTGACGGAGAGTTATCTTTTCTTCATTTTCGGGCATTTCCACTGATACCCTTGCATATTCTTGTTTCATCTGTATCGTCGCAAATTGTTATGTACTATATTAATTCGGCTTGCAAAAGTACTCAAAAAATAGCGTAATTATGACTGATTTAACGAATTTAGCATAAAACAGACGCTAATTTTGACTTTTCAATTTAGTTTCGTATAGTGTTTTTCCCCTGAATATCCTATAATCAACATCTTCCAAGGTTAAGGAGAAAGCCGGTAAAGAAACAGATTCCGTCAACTCTTGTACAGCAGCCAACTGGATATTTGTATCTTTTACCCTGCCCAATGTCACATGTAACCGAAACCAAGAGTCCATCACACAACCAGCAGCCTTCATGTCTGAGCGGATATTCTCAATCAAAGAAAGAAAGGAGTTAGGTACATCGGTAGCCGTCAAGTTGATAATATGCATTCCAGACATTGCTGTAAAGACATCCAATTTGTCAAAAGTCAGTGTCGGAGCTGGAAACGTATTCAGATGTTTCTCCAACAGGGGACGAAGATTAATATCTTCAGGCGTTTCGTCAACAAAGGCCATTGTAATATGATAGTAGGCCATTTGCCATCTTACATCGATATTTCGGCAGGCTATCCTCAGTTCCTGAAACCAAGATGCATTGTATCTCAGCGGAACCTGTATCTCCAAATAGGTCTTCATGCCTTATCTATACCCATTAAGACTTTCCAGAAACTTACTGGAAGATAGACATTTTCAAGTTCTGCAGCATCCTTGAACATTGGTGCAATATCCTCTGGAACATATCCTGCGATGCCGCATCCTACGGGTGTCACAAAGAATTTCAGTTCAGGATGTTCCTTGGCACAAGTGGTGAAGTGACGGGCTGCTGCTGTCGTGCTCTCGATACCTTCCATTGTCGGCAAAGCATACGACTGGCCCTGTAGTCCTTCGCCATTCCCCCACTCTGCACCGAACTTGCTGTATGCTACTCTGGCAGCACCTCCCATGTGCATCCCTTGGATATTGCTACCGAACACAAATATCTCATTCGGCTCCAGTACATTAATCATCGATGGAGTGATACGATTAGGCAGAGTTCCAGTATTTCCACCAGTCATCCAATAATGTTCCTCCTCTGTATAATTGTTTTTACTCATAATCTTTATGCAATAACGCTTGTATCTTTTTCTCTCGGGCTTCCATGAAGGATATTAGCCACTTCACGACAGCCACAGTCACACATTTTTGACAGTTTACACCCTGAACAAGATTCTGGTAAATAATCACTTGTTGCGAACATATTCCAATAATCAGCATCTGAAATCATTGGTTTCTCAAAGATATGTCCTACGACTCTTGGCGAATGATTACATGTACGAATCTTCCCAGACGGGTCAACAACAAAGAAGCCCTTGGCTGCTGCGCATTGGTAGCCGACATGTATTCTCTTGTACTTTTCCACGTCCTTGATAGCACAGATAGGAATTTCAGTGCCTACGTTACCATATCGATTCGCATATGTCAAGACCTCCTCTGCTGTATCAAGCATGCCATTGATTTGTTCAGTAGTTAGGCTCAGTTCATTCATGTATTGCAGTCCACGGCCACCGGGCAGGAACCTGTTCAGAAGGATGTCGTGAGCACCATGAATTAATCCCTGAGAAATAGTTTCAAACAGCTCATAATAGTTCTTTTTCGTAACAGTAACATTCAAAGTTGCTTCTATCCCGTAGCTTTTTGCCACCTCAAACCAATGCAGGACACCTTCTGCATTATCAACCCCAGTATGATCCTGGAATGTTTCATATCCCGGAAGGCTCATGCTAAGATGTACATTCAGCTCTTTAAATAAAAGCATGTACTCTTCTCTCATTGCAAGCCCATTTGATATAAGGACTATAGGATGATTGATATCCCTTTGTTGACCTTCTTTTCTAATGAATCTCAGAATATCTTCAAAGCCTTCCTTCAATAGTACCTCACCGCCAGAGATTGAAAATGACTCTACGCCCTTGTCATAGAGCTTATCAATGGCCATCTTCCACTCCGTCACAGTCAACTCCTTTCCCTTCTGATATGACGTATTAGGAGCATACCAGGGACAGGAACAGAATCTACAACGATGGTTACAGTTGTATGTCAGTTCCAGAGCAACCGATTTGGGGAGGCTGATAATATGCATCTTTTTAGATTGAAATACCTGTCATTCGTTTGATTAGAGGCAGCTCGTCCTTTATTACGTGCGTATTATCGAAGTAATCTGTATATGTTTTCTCGTTCTTCAGGAAAGCAATGACTGCATTATAGTCATCCTCGTCGTTTGAGACTGCAAGATGATAGTTCTCCTGTTCCTTCGTTTTGAAATAGAACACATAATACATCTCACCGTCCCAAAACGCATCACCTTCCTCGTCTTTGAGTCCAAGTTTTGCAACACAATCAGAGCATAGTTCCTCAATCTTAGCATCAAAACCAAGGTTTTCTATAGTTTTGATCTTCTTATTGATTATATTCCTATCGACTTTTCTCCAAGAAATTTCCTGAATTTGCTTGCCGCAGGAATCACATTTGGCCTTGACTGGCTCAGGAGGTGCTGGAGAATAGCACATAGCTCCCATGCTCATGGGGACTTCTGTCTCATCATTGGCGAGTGCCTTTAGCTGTTCAATCAGCTCTTCTCTTGTTGGATGCTTCATATTCTCGGGTTTTAATTGATATCACAAATATCGTGGCAAAATTATAATCCAAGAGTGCAATCTATCTGCACAGATGATTTTTATTTTATTGAAAGTAGTAAATATCTGAATTGATTCGCTTTAGGTGCAAAAATACATAAAAACGATTAGAAAAATGGCCAATTCATCTATTTTTTTATAAAATAGTTGTATTTTTTGCGAGTTATTCGAGGTTTTTGCAAAAATTTCACTATCTTTGCCGATAGTATTTACCAATAATATATAAGGTACAATGGAGAATAAGCCTATTAACAGGATCAAGGTAATGCTCGCAGAGCGGATGATGACAAACAAGGATCTTGCCAAACAATTAGGCAAAGACCCTGCCACCATTTCTAAATGGGTGACAAATACTTCCCAACCAAGTTTGGAGAACCTGATTGAAATTGCTCGCTGCCTGAAATGCGAGATTAACGACCTTGTGCGTACAGATTCCAATTCCTAAATGAATTAAGCTAAGAGACTATGCCTGTAAACAAGAACGCCCTATTGCGCTACCAGATTCTCGACCGCTGCTTTAGCGATTTCCATAGGAAGTACGAGATTGAAGACCTTCTTGATAAGGTCAACGAAGCTCTCTACGACCTTTATGGAACAGAGGTCAGCATCCGTCAGATACGCGATGACATCAAGTATATGCGAGACCGTGTTACCTACGATGCCCCCATCAAAGCCTATCAGTATGATGGGAAAAAGTGTTACTACCGTTATGAAGACAGGGACTTCTCCATCTTCAACAATGAGCTATCAGCAGAGGAAGTAAGCACCCTTCGTTCAACTATTGATATGCTTGCACGTTTCCGTGACGGTTCCAAGAATGCATGGTTGGAGGAAGTTATCTCCAATTTGGAGTATCGTTTTGGCGTTAAAGGAAAGGCAGAGAATATTGTTTCTTTTGAACAGAACGAGCAGCTGAAAGGCCTGGAGTTCTTGGATGCATTAATTGACACAGCCATCCATCACCAGCCTATTAATCTTCAATATAGGACATACGCAGGCAAGGAGATAAACGTGGTCGTTCACCCCTATCATGTCAAGCAATACAACAACAGATGGTTCCTATTCGGCTTGGAGCAATCTCCTTATGGTGATAGAATCTCAAATAGAGCACTTGATCGAATTGTCAAGTTCTCTATCTCAGATGTTGCTTTTATCCCAAATACGACTATTGACTTCTCAACGTATTTTGATGATGTAGTTGGAGTGACTATTCCCGATGAACCAATCAAGAAAGAAACAATTGTGCTGAAATTTGATTCAGACAGATTCCCCTATGTTGTGTCAAAGCCAATACACCATAGTCAGGTAGTCCTTGATGAAGAGCAATGTACCATTCAGATTGAAGTGCGTCCAAACAATGAACTCTACTCTAGGATATTTTCATTTTTCCCACAAGTAGAAGTACTGGAACCACAATGGCTTAGAGAGTCATTTTGCAAAAAAATAGAGGATAATTTGAAGAAATATTTTTCTATGAAGAAAGCCTGCACAGATAAACAATAACTTTGCACTCGTATAATTACTAAATAATTAATGATTATGATTTATTCTATTATTAATTGTCCAGAATGCGGTTGCGAAGAAGTTATATGTTTCAATGATGACATATGTGAATATCAAGGTTATGGCTTTGTTTGAAATGAAGTAAGACTGTAATGCTGTGGTTGAGAATGATTAATAGATGTTGAAAAAGAATGGCAAGTAATAAAAAGATAAAACAGACATCCCCAAACTCCCATCAAGAGTTTAAGGTGTTATCCATTGATAAGATGGGAAGAGTCATCACTACTGGAGATGATCGATTTTCTTATGGTGTTTTGTTACCACAAAACATTCTCGTGAATTCTACATATATTCCTATTGAAAATGCCATATCATTTATCCAACGCAGATTTAGCATAGGAAGTCGCATTGTGGCGAAAGTTGATGACATCGTTATTAACAAATACGGAACTTCTATTGCTTTTTTGTCCATTAACATTCCTGCAACAAAAGAGTTGTCACTTCCGTTAGAGGAACTTATTGAAGGAGAGATTTACGATGTTGTTGTCGATGAAATCCAATCTGACTACTACTGCCTCTCTATAAATGGATCATCTATAAAAGGCTATATAGAAATTTCGGCATTTGGTAAAGACAAACCTACTATTGGAGCATCACTTCACTTGCGACTTGACCTTAAGGGAGAGAATTATTTTCAGTATGTTCATTTTATAACTGTTGATGACACAAAAGATATAAAAACCATTAACAGTATTGAACTTGTAGATGAATATACTCAAGAGATTTACGAAAGTTTGTTTACCAAAACAGAAAGAAGTCTATTGCCAGAGGAAGATGTAGATTTGGCAAAGAGACTAATACGCAAATATCCAAATATAACTCGTAAGGAAAGCTTTCTTGACGATTTACTTTGTCTCTATTGTAGATATGATGCAAAACTTGAAATCGTGATATCAAGTTTTAATAAATACAATGCTTCATACCTGACAGATTCCTCGTACTGGGTGAAATATTATAGAGATAAGGAAACCGATAAGGAATGTCTATTGTTATTTAATTCTGATGATATTGTTATTCTAATTTCATTAGATGACAACACTTTGGTTATAAAGGAACTTTACTATAATAGAACCAATCAGGCTGCAAAAGAGTTATTGGAAGAGAATAAAGATGCATGCTTGAAACTTGATTCAGGAAAACTACACATTCTTAACAAGTATCAGCCAATTCCGCATGGTTTTTCTCCTGATGATGTCCTTGATTATATTGCTGGAATGCAGAGTTTTCATAATGGCATACTTAAAGACCTGAGATATGACATTATTGATTTTCGAAAAGATAATGCAAAAGAATTTAATATCCTAAAAAAGGTTATTGAATTTGAGAAAGATATTGAAATCAAGAAGGGCGGCGATATTGTTTTTATTAACAAAGAATCAAATATTGTACGAACTGCATCAACAACATATAAGTCTGGTGTTGCCTTCCATTTTGATATGTCATCAACTGATTATAGCAAGTTGGTCAATGATGAAGCAGAGGACAACATTTATGTTTCTATCACAGATGAAAATGGCAAGCCACTACGTTCTGGCATATTATCATACGATTCTGAAACTAAAAGAGCAAGTCTTGAATTTCCCAACAAGGATAATAGCATAGATTCGTCTAAGGTAAGGGAAGGATTTTACCTTAGAAAGCGAAATACTATTGAGCATTATGAGTTGCAAGTGGATGCTCTGACAGAATTTATAAAGAATCGTGGAGCTTCATTTTATGATGACATGATGAGTGGATCTCTTCCTGCACCTGTTATTACTGATGATATTGACAAAATAGAGTTCTTTGATGAAAAGCTTCAAAATGCAACAAGCGACAACAATCAGCCGCTTGCTGTCAAGCGGGCAATTGGGAATCAAAAAGTGACACTAATTCAGGGACCTCCGGGAACGGGTAAGACCACTGTAATCGTCGAAATTGTTAGACAACTTGTCAAACAAGGAAAGAGAGTTCTTGTTTGCAGTCAAGCACATGCTGCAGTTGACAATATTGTTGAGAAACTTAAAGCCATTCCTGCTGAGGAGCAAGAAATAATTTCTATGTCTATAGGTAATGAAGGAGAGGAAGAATCATGGGGAGAAGGCTTTAACTCGGAAGATTACAAATTATATCTTAATAACAACAAGCGTCTTATAAGTCGATTGAACAATGGCGATTCAGAAGATGACATACAGCAAGATATTGACACAAAATATATCTATAGCAACGCCATTGCAAAACAATATAAAGCATCTCATGAATACATTCTGCAATATTATGATGAATCAGAGGCTCTATACGAGAAGTCAGATGCCATAATTGAGAAAATATTGAGTGAATCCGACAAATTTTCATATAGTCTATTAGAGGCATGTAGATACCAAACCATGGATGTCATTCTCGGAACTTGCATTGGTATTGGAATGAATAAGATTCTTAGACGTGGCACCATTAAGTTTGATACGGTCATTATTGATGAAGCTGCAAAAGCAAATTTAGCAGAAAGTATTGTCCCATTGAATTTGGGAGAAAGGTTTGTTTTGGTCGGAGACGATAAGCAATTGCCTCCATACTCAGATCCAGAGCTTATTGATGCTTATATTGAACGTATTCCCCAAAAAGGGAAAGAAAAACTCAATCGTGAAGATGTTCTTAAAGCAGTCACAACATCATTATTCCAAAAAATTCATGAGTCTGAAGATTTCCCACCAGAATGTATCACTATGCTTAATTATCAATACAGGATGCACCCTGATATTGGAGAACTCATCTCTAACGTATTCTACGATGGGAAGGTGAACATGGGAAAAAATACAACCATGCAACAAATTTCATTAACTACACCATTCCATGAGCAGGTAACCTTCATTGACACAAACCGTGGCGATAAAAAATATGGAGGATATGGCCCATACGAAAGATTCGTAAACAATAGCTATTGTAACGAACTTGAAACGGAAATTATTTGTGAACAAGTTTTGCCAGTATTGCAAAAGTCTATAGATATCAAAGAAACATCCATCGGCATTATTACCCCATATCGCGCACAAAGAGATTTGCTGAAGCACAGTATCAGGGATTGCAATTACAGATCTTGTGTCTATACAATTGACTCCATCCAAGGCAGAGAATTTGATATTGTGATTTTCTCTTTTGTTAGGGCGTTTAGGACAAACTCTACTCAGAAAGTAGGATTCTTAGATGATATGAGAAGGCTTAATGTGTCTTTAAGTCGTGCAAAAAAGAAACTCATATTGGTTGGTCATAAAGCTACACTTACTGACGCGAAGTTTCATAATGAACAAGATGCCATAGGAATAAAACCACATGATGTATTCTGCAGATTATCTGAATCTTCAATAACATTCAGTCATAAAACCAAGGCTGACATCTTTGTTGAAAAGTATCACGTTGGAGATACAATTCCTTGTGTCGTTGACTCTGTTACGGAGAATATGGTTTATGTCGTTTTCAAGAATGACACTATATTCTACTACCCTATACACATGACGAATTCAAGCTATTTGGAGGCCATCAAGGATGCCAATGAAGTTAATATAAAATTTAAGAGATACGACTCCAATAAAAAACCAAAGTTCGACATTATCTCATTTACAGATAAAGATGGGAAGAACCACGATGTTATTTCTATTGAATCCTACCAAGAAATATTCCCTTTGGGGAAAGAAGTTTCCGTGCAATATGTAGGAAAAGATGAGCGTGGAGATATAAGAGTACAACATTATGGGTTTAGGGGGAAAATACCCCGGAATACATATCCGAGAGGATACTTCGAGACTCTTCAAGAAGGCCAAGAATTACGTGCAAGGGTTTATTATGTCGACTTGGATCGACAAATTGTATCTTTCTGTCCCATAATAAAAGAAGACATTGTACCTTTTATTTTAGACGGGCAAATTAAGAACTTCTGCTGTAAAGTAATCGATAAACCATCTGTATGTAATGTTGAGTTAGAGTTTGATGGCGGATATTCTGCGATTTTTTACATCCAATCCCTTTGGTTTAATTTCTTAGAAGTAGGAAAGATGTACACTTCTATTGGCTATGATATTCCAAACACTCGTGCTTTTGTATTTAGGGGTAGATATTTTCCAACTTTCGCGAACAAGTATTCTGTTGGTGATCATGTAATTGGAAAGCTTGTACATAAAGGAACACGCCCAATTGCAATAGCAGATGGGTACCCTGGATTTGTGACGGCTGGGAACTTTAGTAAATATAGAGTTGGAGCCTCTTGCGATTTCATCATCAATGAAATTAACGAAGAGCAACAATATGTGAATTTTATTCTGGTATAGTATGAGGATAGAAGAAATAAATATGATAGAGGAAACCATGACGGCTATGAACCGCATGGTCATTGGAGCTATATACATAGACTATCCCGTTTATCTTGTACATCTCGAATACAAGAAGAAGAACGATGACCCCATGTTTTTTATTGATTGGGCTATAACAAATTTCATGAAGAGCCAACCAAAACTTGACTCAATGTCCGTTTCAAAGATTATAGGAATGGACTACCGATTAATACTATACCGAATTAAAAACCTAAAAGAAGAAGGTATGGTTATAGAAAGCTCAGAAGGTTTCAAAATAACTGGAAAGGGAGAAAGTTATTTCTTTAACGAGGAAGAAGAGGTTCCTTACGTTAATGCCAGCTCTGACTTTCTTATTGATGGAAGAGACCTGTCAATAATGCCTAACGTATTCTATGATGATAAAGGATATGTTACTTTTGATAAAAACTCCATCTATTCACGCAATATACTTAACGGTGCAGATGACAAAGCAATAAAGACATTACTTGCTAAAATAGAAAAGATGTCCTACGAAAGAAAACGTTCTGTAGGACTGCCTCCTGAAAGTAGAGAGTTCTCATCTACAGACTCACCTTCTCAGGGATTGTTGAGAATGTACCTTGTTTTTAGCTGTGACCAGAATAATAGATGTTATAAAGATATTGTTTATAGCAATCAAATTGTTGACCTTCCATCCATAAAAGAAATTGTTGATAAATCATATTTTAATGACGGACTTAGATTCAATTATGGATATGATGACTTGGACGCCGAGAAATTGCGGAATAAAGTGTTCAGTTTTTCAACAAATGGTATTAAGGAGTTTCTTCAATTCATTTTCTTTTGGAATGACGTGAATGATAACTGGTTTAAATACGAAAAAGAGTCAAGGAAACGACCTCTTAGTGTTAGCTTGGACATTGACAATTTCACTAAAAGTTGGAATCGTCGCAAACTTATCAAATGCTTAGAGCAGGGATATAATCAATATGATCAAGAAGAAGACTTTTTTGTCCGGGTGACTGTTGATACTTCTGACGAGTCACTCAGAAAGCTCATTGGTTTAGATAAAAGAATAGAAAACAGCAAGAAAGTCAGTAACCTCAGTGATATTGATTCCATATTAAATGAATATGGTGTCAGTTATGTAAGGAGGAATTTGATTTTGTTAGATAGGTTGGATATATTAGAGGAGATCGATAATCGTAAATACATAACGCAGGAGGAAAGGAAATGATGGGAAGATATATAATAAACCAAGGTCGTCAGCATACGCTAACAACCTGTATAAAAGAATTGATTGAGGGAACTCAGCACTATATTAAGATTTCCAGTTTCCTCATGCAAGACGCGTCTATTTCAGAAATGCTAAAAGAGCTGGCAAGTTCTGGTAAGGCTGCTGTTTTTCTTATATCTAATAAGAAAGACCAAGAATCAGAGGAATATCGAGAGTCAACGGTTCTGCCAAAAACAAATAAGGAAAAAAACGTAGGGTTTGATAATCATAGTCGTTTTCTGAAAGATCTCTTCTATTCAGGTATTCATGTAAGATTATTAGATAATCTACATGCCAAGTTCATTATATCAGATGGAACGAAGGGACTTATTATGAGTGCAAATCTAGCTCCTAATAGTTTAAACAGGAACGTAGAATCGGGAATAGAAATTGATGGTACTGATGTTAAAGAACTGGAATACGTTTTTGACACTATGTACAAACATGCAGATATTGTGAAGTTCCAGGGTGCAAACCAAAAAGATATCACAGTAAAGGTAGATAATAAACTCAGTCCAAAATCAATCGAAAATATTGGTGGCAACATACGTTTGACCGTTGCATCCTCAACAGAGACCAATCTTGTCCTTTGCAAAGTGTATTCTATTTACAACACAATTATCGATATTATAAGAAAGGCTCAAAAGTATGTTTATATCGCAACATATCACTTCAAATTTAAAGATGAAGTTCTGAGTGAGTTTATGGAAGCTGTTCGCGATGCAAGAAGAAGAGGGGTTGAAGTGATCCTTTATTCCAATACAATGACCGATGTACCATCTCTTAAGTCTTCTAAAATTGCAATTAATGAACTAAAAAAGTTGGGTTGTCATTCATTTGGCGATGACAAGAACCACTCTAAATGTGTATTATCAGAATCTAAAGGAATTCTATTTACTGCGAACATAGATGGAGTAGATGGAATGAAAAACGGTTTTGAAGTAGGATGCGTTATGAATCAGGAACAGCGTAAAACGGCTGAACAACATATTAACAATATCATAAAAAGTATAAGCTATGGCAAATAACATAAACGAAAACATCCAGGAATGGCTTAAACTCAGTAATCAAGGATTATTCGTAGAAGCTAAGAACTTTTACTTTAATAGTCTGTTTGATGAAATCATTGACAAGTTCGTTGATGAGACATCAAGTGCAAACAGGTGTGATGTGCTATTTTCTATATTAGGTTTTACACCAGAGCCTATTATACTTACTCAACGCGCTTTAGCACCTAGTGTCCATATTGTCTTTACCACCCGAAAAGATTATGAAACTGACAATGAGATTATTTCTTATCTTGAGAAATATCTCACAAGTAATTATAAGCTTATAAGCCTGAGCGATGATTCATTTGAGACTATATACAAGAATCTAAAAGCGCAGATGAATATATATCCTTCCTCGAAATATGTCATTGATATTACTGGAGGAAAGAAATCCATGGTTGCAAGCGCTGCGATTTTTGCAAGAGACTTCAATTGTAACGTCGTTTATGTTGATTATGACGAATATATCCCAGAACTTAGACGTCCTATGCCTGGAACAGAAAAGTTAAATGTAGTGTATTCGGTGAACGATGATTTAATTAATACTTTAGATTTTGACTCCATCAATAAGGAAGGACACGAGGGAACCAACAAGAGAACTTTGCCTGTACAAAAGAAAGAAAAGTCAGAATCCAATGCATCGAAAAAAAATGCAATAGTATCTAAGAAGACTTCAGTAGCCAATATCAGTAGTTCGAATTTTAAAGAATCGTTTAATGAATCGTTTAATCATTATGTTGGAGAAGATACTGCTAGATGCAGGAACTGGTTGCCAAACGGAATTACTTTGGTCTTACTATCGCCACGTTCAATTTTGCTTAGACATACTAAAACAGGAGAGTCAATAACATTACAACGTGCTCAGTTATTTGATTACTTCATAAAATGTAAACGTAATCAAGCATCTGCACTCTGCTTTATTGGAGGAACTTCAAAGCGAGCAAACAAATTAAATCCCGCTATACACGGATTATTGACTGTCATTAACTATGAGTTATTTGGAGAAAGATTTTAAGCATGAAAGAAAAGATGAGCTAAATATCTCCTAAAAATATCTTAATTGTTATCTTCAGGGAAGAAAGACTGCACAGAAACACGTTATCTTTGCACTCGATAAAATAAAAATATAAAATAAATAAAACAATGAGCATAAAAGAATTACAACAACAGACCACAGTGAACGTACAGGAGAAAGCGAACCTGATATGGGCGATTGCCGACAAACTGGTAGGTGTATATAAGCCACACGAATATGGTAATGTGATACTGCCGATGTGCGTAGTGAAACGCTTCGAGGACACGCTGGCACCGACCAAGCAGAAGGTGCTGGACGTGAATAAACAGCTGGACGCTGACGGCATCACCGTGAAGCAGGGCTTCTTAGAGAAGGCCGCAGGACAGAAGTTCTACAATCTCTCGCCTTTTACCTTCGAAACGCTGCTCAGCGATCCAGAAAACATTCGTGAGAACTTCGAGTCGTATTTGAATCACTTCTCGGAGAACGTCATCGACGTGATTCACCGCATGAAGTTCCAGCAGGAGATCGAGACAATGGCAGAGAACCAGCTGCTCTATCTGGTCATCAAGGAATTCTGCACGGAGAAAGCTTATTTGGGTGCTGATAAGGTTAGTTCCGTTGATATGGGTTACATATTCGAGGAACTGGTTCGCAAGTTCTCTGAGAGCTACGACGAACATGCTGGAGCACACTTCACTGCCCGCGACATCATCAACCTGATGACAGAACTGTTGGTAGGTGAAGATGAGGAGCGGTTACAAGATGAAGGTATTACCGCGACCATCTACGACATGGCAATGGGTACAAGCCAGATGCTAGGTTGCATGAGTGATCGTTTATTGGAGATTGACCCTGATGCAGATATTACCACCTACGGTCAGGAGCTGAACGAACAGACCTTTGCTATTGCTAAGGCCGACACGCTCATCAAGGGTGGCAATGCCGACAATATGCGACAGGGCGACACGCTGGGCGATGATAAGTTCGACGGCTACAAGTTCGACTATATCATTTCCAATCCGCCTTTCGGTATTGAATGGAAGACAAGTAAGGCTGCTGTCGAGGCAGAGAACAAGAAAGGTGCTGCAGGACGTTTCGAACCAGGACTGCCCGCTATTGGCGACGGTCAGCAGTTGTTCCTGCTCAATGGCGTAGCGAAATTGAAGGACACGGGACGTATGGCAATCATCCAGAATGGATCACCACTGTTCAAGGGCGACGCAGGTAGCGGCGAGAGCAACATTCGCGGTTATCTTTTAGAGAATGACTGGTTGGAAGCCATCGTTCAACTGCCTAACGACCTATTCTACAACACGGGTATTGCTACCTATATCTGGGTCGTCACCCGTAACAAGTCTACTGAGCGTCAGGGTAAAGTGCAGCTAATTGATGCCAGCCAGTGCTATGAGAAGCGTCGCAAGCCTCTGGGCAACAAGCGCGTGGAGATAACCGAGACGGCCCGACAGCTCATTATGCAGGCCTATCACGACTTCAGCGAGGGTGTGGTGACGCAGATCGCTGCTGACGGCACGGAGATTCGTGTGGAGAGCAAAGTGCGCGAGAACGACTACTTCAAATATAGCAAGATCTTCATTAAGGCACCAGAGAAGGATACTGAGATTATCCCTTGGCTGACCGACCGCGATGAATACTTGCAGAAGAACGTGGCTCCTTATTCGCCCAGCTTCGTCGTTGACGAGAAGAAAACGCGCATAGGCTATGAGATTCCTTTCACCCGCGAGTTCTACAAATACACACCGCTTAAACCCTCTGCCGACATCTTTGAGGAACTGAAAGCCCTGGAACAGCAGGAGGCTGAGATAATGAACAAGATTTTGCACTAAACCGCAGGAGATATGGAGAGACTATATAAAGACAGTGGATTCGATTGGATAGGCAAGATTCCTGAAACGTGGGAAGTAGATATTGCCAAGCACGTCTTCAGACAAAGACGTGATAAGGGTAATGATGAGTGTCAACTACTTGCTGCAACTCAGAAATATGGAATGTATCCACAGCATCTTCTTGAAGGTGTTGTGAAGGTTGCAGCAGATACTGATCTTAGCCAGTTTAAGACTGTTCACAAAAATGACTACGTGATTAGTCTTAGGAGTTTCCAAGGTGGATTTGAGATGTCTGATTATGAAGGCGTATGTTCGCCTGCATATCAAGTGTTCTATGCCACAAGGCAAATTAGCAGCAAATACTACAAATATCTCTTCAAGTCTGATGCATTTATACAGGAGATAAACTCCCTGACCGTAGGCATTAGAGAAGGAAAGAATATCCTGTATGATGACTTTGCATTGCTGCCTATTCCAATTCCCTCTACTTCTGACCAGCAGCGCATAGCAGATTACCTTGACGAGAAGTGTGGGGAGATTGATTCGCTTATTGGGCTGCAAGAGCAGATGATTGAGAAGCTGAAAGCATATAAGCAGAGCGTCATTACCGAGGCCGTCACAAAAGGACTTAATCCTAACGCAAAACTCGTCCCCTCTGGCATCGACTGGATTGGGGAGATTCCTGAAGGGTGGATAGTTTTACGGATAAAGAACCTTTTTATTCTTCGAACAGGAACAACTCCTAAGGAATTTGAGCAAGGCCTGGATTCTGAATCATTGGTGAATTGGTTCACACCATCCGACGTGGCAGAAATGAATTGTGAATTAAGTTCTTCAGAACGTCATCTAAGTAAAAATGTTGTGGAAAAAGAGGGCATAGAATTGAATCCAGCAGGAAGTTTGGTATTCGTTGGAATTGGAGCGAGTGCTGGTAAAATTGGTTATGCCAATGTTGACGGATATAGCAATCAGCAGATTACTTCACTTGTTCCAAGGGAAGAGAAATTCTATAGTAAATTCAGCTATTATTATATGATTGCAGACAGAAAACGTATCAGAGATAATGCTTTCTTTACGACCCTCCCAATAATCAACAACACTTATTTGTCTGGCGTAAAAACGTTGTTGCCTCCTGTGGAAGAGCAGCAGGCCATCATTTCCTACCTTGACGAAAAATGTTCCGAGATAGACAAACTTATTGCGGTGAAACAGCAGAAGATTGAGAAGTTGAGAGACTATAAGAAAAGTGTCATCTACGAGGCGGTAACAGGTAAAATAAACATTGATTCATAAAAATAGAAGATATGGACAACAACGACTTGAAAGAACGGGATTTTGAAGCCTACATCGAACATTGGCTTCTCACAGAAGGTGGCTACACAAAGGGAAATCAGGCTACCTACGATAAAGAACGGGCCATTGACCTTAAGACGATGGTCAAGTTTCTCCGTCTGACACAAACAAAGAAGTGGGAACTATATGAGAAGAAATACGGTGCACAGACGGAAGACCGTCTCTACAACGTGCTTCAGGACAAAATTCATGAACGCGGTCTGATTTGGGTACTGCGCAATGGCATCGAAGACCTGGGCTTCAAGTTCAAGTTGGTCTATTTCGAGCCAGCTAGTCCGTTGAATGAGGAACTAAATCTGAAGTACCAGCAAAACATCATGGAGTGTACCAGACAGTTCGCCTACTCTACTCAGAATCACAATACCATCGACATGGTGTTGTCGGTAAACGGTATTCCTGTGGTGGCTCTGGAGCTGAAGAACCAGTTGACCGGGCAGAATGTAGAGAACTCACGCCACCAGTGGATGAACGACCGCGACCAAAGAGAAGAACTATTCCAGTTCAACCATCGCATACTGGCATACTTCGGCGTGGATCTCTACGAGGCTATCATGGCCACCGAATTGCGGGGAGAGAAGACATTCTTTATGCCATTTAACCAAGGAAGTAACGGAGCAGGAAACGTGGGCGGTAAAGGTAATCCCGAAGCACCAGAAGGTAAATATACAACAAGTTACCTGTGGGAGCGGGTGCTCAACCGTCGTATGCTACTCTGTATTCTGCAGCGATATATCTCCCGTCAGGAAGAGGAACGTATCAGCATCTATAAAACGCAAGATGGTAAAATACGACAGGACAAGCGGAAGAGCGTAAAAATAATCTTCCCAAGATACCACCAGCTCGATGTGGTTGAGAAGCTATTGACTGACACAGCAGAACATGGTTCTGGAAAGAATTACCTCATACAACATTCGGCAGGCTCTGGCAAATCCAACTCTATTGCTTGGGTGGCATATCGTTTGGGCGCACTACAGAACGCAGAGCTAAAACCGATGTTCAACTGCGTATTTGTCATCACCGATCGCCGTATTCTTAACTCCCAGCTACAGAACACCATCCTTGGCTTCGACCATGTGGACGGAACCGTAGAAACGGTTAAGGACAGTGACTCGTCAACCAAGCTACGTGATCTGATTAATGATGACAACTCGCGTATTATTATCTGTACACTTCACCGTTTTCCGCTAATCTATAATGAAATCAAAGAGCATGCAGGTAAGCGATATGCTATCATTGTGGATGAAGCACACTCGTCACAGACGGGTAAATCGGCAGAGAAGATGAAAGCTGCGTTGGCCGACACAGAAGAGGCACTTAAAGAGATGGCAGCCTTACAGGACATCGCAGAGGAAGAACTGGAAAAGAAGCGCGATGCGATTATGGACACGTTGCTGGCTCAGGGGCAGCATCAGAATCTGTCGTTCTATGCTTTTACCGCCACGCCAAAGCCAAAAACGCTGCGTACCTTCGGTATTTGTACCCATCAGGACATAGATCCGACCAAGTGCCGCTACGAGGCCTTCCACACCTACTCCATGCTACAGGCTATCGAGGAAGGGTTTATCAAAGATGTGCTTTTGAGCTATACACCATACGGGGTAAGCTACGAAATAACAAAGCGCATTACGGAAGATCCAGAATACGAAGAGACACCTGCGACAAAAGCAGTAAAAGCATTCCACGACAATCACCAGCATGTCATCGACAAGAAGTGTGCCATTATTGTGGAGAAGTTCCGTGAGGTAACATTACCCGCCATGCAAGGCAAAGCCAAAGCTATGGTGGTGACTGCCAGCCGTGCCCATGCCGTGCGTTATTATTTGGCTATCAAAGCCTACTGTGAGCAACAAGGATATACCGATGTGCATCCACTGGTAGCTTTCTCTGGTAAGGTGAGTTATCAAGATCAAGAATACATCGAGACACAGATGAACTCTACGCCAGACTATAAGATTAGCGAAGCTGGACTGCCGTTGTTCTTCGCCTCTGACCTTTACAATGTCCTTGTCGTTGCCGACAAGTACCAGACTGGTTTCGACGAGCCACTGTTACACACGATGTTTGTTGATAAGAAGTTGCGCGACGTGAAGGCCGTACAGACGTTAAGCCGTCTGAACCGTGCCCATCCTGACAAGGTGGACACCTATGTGCTCGACTTCGTGAATGACCCAGAGGATATCAAAAAGAGTTTCGAACCATTCTACACAGGAACCGAACTAATCAAGCCTATGGACTTGAATTCGGTCTTTACCTTGCGTGATAATATCCGTGAACTGAATTACTGGAATGATCAGGATGAACAACGTGTTGAGGATATAGTAAAGACTGTGAAGAAGGATGACCCGACACGATTAGGAAAACTGTCGAATGCATTCAAGGGAGTGGTAGACCGCATCAATCAGTTAAACGAGGAGACTTTCTACACTGTACGCGGGCTGATCAAGCAGTTTGTGCGATTCTATAACTATCTTGCCCAGGTAGAACGCACTTATAACCGTGACTTATATCGTACATACATATTCTGCGACTTACTCCTAAAACTCATCAAGACCAAGCCACACGAGCGTCCCGACCTGAACAAGCAGCTCATGCTGGTCAACTCACGCATCGAAGCAGGAGAGACACAAAGCATCCATCTTGACAAGAATTCTGGTGGATTGTCAACACCGAAGCCGGGAGCTGGTAATGGCCCAGACGACAAGCGCGACCTGCTTTCAAATATCATTGACAAGGTGAACATGATGTTTAGGGGCAATTTTACCAAGGAAGATCGAGTGCTGGTTGAGAGCATATATGACAAGCTGAATCAGCCCAAGGTACGTCGTAAACTGACCAAGCAGGCCAAGAACAATGATCCGAAGCAGTTTGCTGAGAGTATCTTCCCAGAAGTGTTTGCCGAGGCAGCTCAGGAGTGTTATGGCGACCAGATGGAAGCCTTCCGTCGGCTGTTCCAAAACCACGACCTCTACAATAGCATCATGTCACAAATGGGTAGTATGATGTATGCGAACTTCCGTGCTCAGGACGAAGCTGTGTTTAATCCTGAGAGATTTAAGCAAAAGATCATCCCCACCCTAGAGAGAGAGTTTGCTGGGTTTAAGATGCTACCGAAGCCACTGCCACAGGTAGCCGAGGATTTAGTTACCATTATAGCAGCCAAGACAACTGACGATATTGACGGTGCCAATGATGTAATTCAGAACGCTTTCAATCGTTTGTATTGCAGTCCTGTTAAGGTGTCATTCGTTGACAAGAAGCAGCACTTTAATACGCTGGTAAGTCGTTTCGAGGTGTTCTTAAAGAAAGTGTACTACCTCAGAAACCATACTACGATTGTCAGCACAAAGCCTGGCAGCGAGGGACAGAAGGCAACTCTGGCCGACTGCATCTATCAGACACCTTGCCTGAAGCGTTTGAAGTATAGCGAAGATGAAAACGACAAGAAATTCTACGAATATCTCTCGAAAGTTCGTGACTGGAGAAACGATAACGCGCACAAGGCTCCTACTGCTACTGAACAGGAATGTGATGAAGCAATAAACATTCTCACATCAATTTACCTCTATGTAGTAGCCTTTGGCATCCGTAGCCGCGAACTGTTCCTTATGGCAACAGAAGTTCCTTTGCAGACAGAGACTATGCCGATGGCAGCAGAACCTCCTGTAGAACCTGACGACGAAAAAAAAAAGACTAACATGAAGACTTTATCTGTTCAACAACCTTGGGCTTCAGCTATATGCACTGGAGTCAAAGACATTGAAAACAGAACTTGGCAACCCAAAGGAGTGCCAGGGCGTATTCTAATTCATGCCAGTGCAAAGAAGGTGCCAAAGGACTTTGATGAAAAGAATCTCGATCCTGAGACCATTTCAATCATGGCAAACCTTCGTTTGTTCGGCATTATGCCAGAATATGAAGATATGCCACTTTCTGCCATTATTGGCTACGTAGATGTGGTTGGATTTGACACGAACAATGACAATGACTCTCCGTGGGCTGGCCAAGGTTGCACACATTGGCAGTTAAGCAATGCATATTTGTTTGATGAACCAATTGCAGGCGTAAAAGGCCAATTGGGACTTTTTGACTATCCTCTTAATGAGAGTAATCTGCCCCCAGCTCATAGGGTTGATCAGAACTTCCCTGTTTTGGAGGGCGAACATCTTACAGTACACGTTGGGGATAGGGCTTGGAAGATTCTGCAGGAAGATGGTTCCGATTTCTGCGTGGACATCAACGATCCCTATACTATTGGAGCTATATGCAAAGAAGATTCCTTCGAGCTAATGCCTGTCAAAGAAATCACATTCATTCATGGCAATGAGACCATGAATCGCAAGGTGACTAACTACGCATGGGATGCTTTTAAGGACGCTGACGGGAACGACCTCACATATCAGAACGAGGAAAACGGCCCTGAAATTCCTTGGATATATGCAATATATGAATTGGCTAAAGAATAATATCAGCTGATATATGGGTGAACTGTTTAAATTATTAGGACTAGGACTCTTTTTCGTATATAATGACGGAGAGAACGCTCAAAAAGGTGGAGGATGTCTGTTGCTCACAATTTTGTTTGTGGGGGCTGGACTGATTTATCTCATTAATTGTTTCTTGAAGTCGGACATAGTTGGTAAAGATGTGAAAGCCGTTATAGTAACAGTTCTAATGATTATACTGATACCCACTGGTATTTATTGTCTGTGTAAATTCATCAAATATAGTATCGAAGCCCAAAAAGAAAAAAACAGGTGATGTATTACGAGAATTATAGTATAGTACAATTTTAATTATCTATTATGTATGAAAGTTGCTATCAGATGTATCTACAATAAGGCGGTGAAACCATCATGCGATATTGTCTACATGGATAAAGAGACATGGGATCGCTTTCGGTTTGAGCTTCACAACCGCAGGCAGATTGCTCTCAAACTTTTAGGTAAGGAGCAAATGGATACCTATATCAAAGAAATCGTATGGATCCCATTGGATAATCAAGACAAGCTGCTAATTGCTCCTGGTTGCGATCCAAAGCCTGATAATGAATAAAATATAAACGTGTTGCATATGGAAACCTTCTGCATTATTACATTCATTGTTCTGGTTATTATTGCTGTTGCCAAAGGGACGAATAAGCTTTTAGGACCAATTGGCTGTCTGGCTTTAGTAATCATCTTTGTAGTCATGACATGTGAATATGACAAGGAAACAAGAGAAGAGTACAACATAAGTGACGAAGAAGAATCTAAAAGAAAAATGGATGAAGCTGTAGAAGAGATACGCAAAACAAAGCAGATGTATATAGACTCCGGTTGGGTAAAGCCGCCAAAGATGTAAGTTGAACCAAATATTAAAGGAATATGTACGCAGACAATAGTATAGAAATTACCTACACGGTGTTCGGTTTCGACGAAGCTGGAGAAACATCGTTTGATATGGAGGTTTCTGACCACCTTTACAACAAACTGCAAGATGCAGAAGATGAAGGAGAAATGCTCGATTCTGATTACATTTCCGATGAAATGCCTGGTATTCACAGGAAGATACTAAAGGCCATACGTGATAATATGGAGGAAGAAGGCATGAACCCAGATGATGGTATGATAGAGAAACGATATCCGTGGGGAGCACATTATAAGGAATATGATTCAGATGCTTCGCACATGGAGATGTACAACATGGCAGAAGATGATGATATTAAGTACTCAATAACAATATATTGATATGACAGATCAGAAAGAAGTAATATTGAAAGCGATTATCTATGAGATTGTAATCGCGGCAGGCGACGAAGGGACAAAGGCACTTCTGACAGCAGACAACTTGCTGGCAGACATGGCCGTTCCTGTGACGCAGTATGACTTTACTTATGCTGACAGGTCAAAGTTAAAGAAGCTATTTCTTGCTGTTGAACGCTTCTTGAAGTCATCAAAGATGAAAGTAAACAGCTATACCAAAGCTGGACTTCAAGCTAAGTTCGAGTCATTATGGGTTCCAACTTTATCTGAGAAGGAGAAACAGAATCTTATCGCCGATTTCCGAATAATAGACGGATTCGATGAAGAAGGCTATGCTATCTTCAATGAGAAAACCTTCAATACGTGGAAGGATGTGTTCTCGAAGGAAGTCAATATTCCCAGACTTAAATATAAAGTTCCACAATTTGGTGGTGGCTCATCGTGCGTAGAACTCATTGATGACAGACCATTCACCTCATACCATCATACATATACGGATGGCTTCAAGGAGGCCCCACTAACCATTTCTATGGATGAATGGTGCCGGATAATCGACAACGCAAGCAATAGCATCAAACGTATGTTACAGTGCTATCTGCAAGCTGGCCGTGGCCAGAGATATACGCTCCAACAGATGGAGGAAATGTTTGGTGTTAAGGCCGATGCCCTTACTGGCAGCATAGTTGCTCTTGGCAGACGCGCACAGCACATGCTCAACTTCGCAGTGATTGATGAAAAAGATCCTGATGTTCGTCATTACTGGTCTACTCCTACCATCAAAGCCCGAAAGGAGAATGGCCTATGGGTATGGGAGCTTCGACCAGAACTGATGGATGCAGCCGAGAAAGTATTACGAGAAGAGAAATTTCCAGAAGTGAAACGCCTATGAGTCCAAAAGAGCTTGTCGCACAATTTATAAAGGAGAAATTGGAAGGTGATATCAATCGCTTGGCAACCTTCCCCTTGGGCAACCTGCGTAATGACAATACATTTGGCTGTCCTAACCGTAATTTCGACTCTGATGACACAGAGTTGATGAGAGCCATTTATTGTTTGGTATTCAGTGAAACCTGGGAGAACCTTTCGATGGACAATCTTGGCGACGGCAAACTTCGTGGCGACACGCTCAACACCTATAACACCCTATTCTCTCAGCCTTGGAATGAGAAGTTTACTGCCATTTGGCATCCAGACAACAAACTGTTGTCTAAGATGAAGGAGTTCCAAACAACTTGCTATACTATTGGTAACATGGCAGTCCTTCCGGACAGACGTTTTGGCGAATGGAGTATCAACAAACATCGTGGATGCCATAATGAATGGCATGACTATGAAGACAGGTTCTTAGATGCGCTTTACAAGGTTCTGACTGGAGAATCTGACAGAGATCTTGATTTGGAAGAGCTGGTTGAATTGAATAAGGAGGACTTTAAACCTTTCTATGGCAAGGATGGCTGGATAAGGTTCATCGAAGGAAACATCCTCAAAGACTACGTAGATACCAATTACATTCCTATTATCCACTCAAAAGGTTACACTTACTGGCGCGGTGGATATACTAATCATGACCGATTTATAGCAGAGTGTCATCGCTATATCGATGAGAGCACTAGAATCATCAGCAATCGAGCCATGATTATCATTGAGAGGATTAGGCATCATTTGAACAAAGCAAGTATAAACATATAATGATATCGGCATGACAACAATTCAAGAGCAAATAAATGCGGATGGAGTAAGATTTGCTGAAACCAATATTCAGACTGAAGAATGGCTTCAGATGCTAAATAATGGAGTCATCGGCCAAAGACAGATAGAAGTATTATTATGCTTCTATCGTGAGCCTGAGCATCAAGGCATCTGTAAGGTGTTGGCAAAGAAATATGGTGGCACCATGAACAACTTCAGTAATCCTATTTGGAGAATGGGACAAGCTGTGCAACAGTACTTGAACCGCTTTGAAGTCAAAGGCTTGACAGATAAGGGAGAAAGCACGGAAGAAAATGTCTATTGGGTCATTCCTATGAACGGAAAAGACTCCAAACAAGGGTTTGTCTGGACTGTAAAGCCGGAATTGTGCAAGGCATTGGAGTCATATCTCTATCAAGGACTTCTGGATTGTTATAAGAACAGGAGAAAAACCATTGATCTGATTGAGGATGATGAGCTATATAAATGGCAGATGGTGGATAGTTGCGCCGGAAAAAACGGTGTGGATTTAATCAGAGCCATAGTTGATCATCCGCATAACAACCTGATGGATTGGCGACAGAAAGATGACTTCAGGAAGATGGCTTCCCAGAAACCACAAGAACTAAGTAATCTGTTGGAACACTTGTTTGATGAGACGATAGAACGGAAAGATAGAGTACAGTCGTTCCTTAGTCACGATGCCAGTGAACGAAGTCTTTCTGTGTTCCTCTGTTGTCAGTACCCCAACACCTATATGCCGTATAAAGAGTCATATTATGTTGCTCTATGTGAATACCTTGGCATAAAGAAATGCACAAAGGTTGGGGAGAAATACTTGCACTATATGGAAATTATGGCCCCATTGGTAGCCATCGTCAAAGAAGATGAAGCATTGCATAAGCTGCTATCCAAAGATATTGAGAAATACCCCTCGAACGACCTGCTCATAGCACAGGACATAGTATATACCATTTTTGAACGTCACCTTATCAACCCCAAGAAGATGAAAGATATATTTGAATGGATTCCCTTCTATAAGGAATTGGCACAGAAGCTTTTGGAATACAAAGATAATCCAAGTAAATTAGCCTCAGTCATTTATGAGAACTTCGATCGTGACAAAGAAATTAAGTTTCTACATGATGGAGATGGCTCAGATTTTAATGAGATTGATCCGTTTACCGTATTCAGTATCATCAATCGAGTAATGAATAATCGAGTTGATATGATCAAGAAAATGAGGGAGCTGTTTGATATTAGTGCAAAGGCACCAGATTCATTCGACGGTATTCCCACTCAAAACCCGATGAACGCTTCCTTCTGTAGCTTCAGTGAAAACAGAAGTGAAGACGGAAAGGATATTGAACGACTCTGGAATCTCTTTGAGAAAGCGTTGCAAGGTGAGGAGGACATGGAACAGGATTTCAATGATGTGCTAAAACAAATGAGTATCGCTGTTCCTAAGTTGACAATGGGACTCTTCTATGTTAATCCTTATAATTATCTCTCTTTGGACGGCAACAACCGCAGGTATCTGGAGGATTATGGTGTTAGTACCAAAAACTACCAGAAAATGAAATACGCTGATTATATTGATTTATTGGAACAAGTGAAAGATAAGATGGAGAAAAAAGAAATTGCAGAGCAAAGCTTCCCCGAATTTTCAGCCAATGCGTATAGTGGGGATGGAATGAGTGATGACGATGGCACCGACGAAAGCTATTATCAGGAAATAGCAGAACTGCTCCGTTTCAAGAAAAACATTATAATTGAAGGAGCACCTGGTGTTGGCAAAACCTATGAATTGCCACGTATTATTACAAGACTTTGCTTCCCTGAATTGGGTAGTATTCCAAAGGCCGTTTTGTCGAGCAAGTTCCAGCAACTGAAAGATAATCATCAGGTGGAATATGTTACCTTCCATCAGTCCATGGACTATGAAGAGTTTGTGGAGGGCATACGACCACAGACAAATGATGACGGAAACGTAATATATAAAACCGAGGACGGCATCTTCAAACAGATGTGCGAAGAAGCCATGAAGCCCATAGTCGAGGAAAACAAACTGAAAATCAGAGGAGATGCAACTGTTTGGAAGGTGTCGCTTGCGGGAACTGGTGATAACCCCGTCCGTTCAGATTGTATGAAGAACGGTCATATCAGAATAGGATGGGATTATTTAGGTGAAGACCTTTCGCAAGTTCAGGAGCCACGCTATGAAGGAAAAGTAATCCTTGATGCGTTCTATGACAAGATGAATATCGGTGATATCGTTTTTTCATGCTACTCAGCAAGGTCGATAGATGCCATTGGCGTGGTCACAGGTGAAGCCGAATGGCATGACGAATATAAGGATTACAAACGTCTCAGGAAGGTGGAGTGGCTATTGAAAGGTGTCAACGAGGACATTTACGAGCTGAACGGACAGACATCCATGACATTAGGTACTGTCTATCGATTGAATAATATCACACTGGATAAAGTGTTTGGCATTCTTAATTCATATGGTGTAAGCAATCCTACTGAAGCAAAGAAGAACAATCGCCCCTATGTCCTGGTCATTGACGAGATAAACCGTGGCAATGTCTCGAAGATCTTTGGAGAATTGATAACACTTATTGAACCTGACAAACGCGCAGGAAAAGCATCTGAGATAACAGTCAAGTTACCCTATTCGAAGAAGCCTTTCGTGGTTCCCGATAATTTATATATTATTGGTACAATGAATACTGCCGATAGGAGTCTTGATACACTTGACTATGCCATGAGACGGCGTTTTGCCTTTGTCAAGTTCAAGCCTACCGTCATTGACGTAGATGGCTTCAATGAAGAGCTGTTTGCTATGGTTAGTAAACTCTTTATCAGCAACTATGATGAGTATTGCGAGAATGCAGATGCTATTCTTCAACCCTCAGAATATCTTGCCGATGAGATTCAACCGTCAGATGTATGGATTGGCCACAGCTACTTCCTGATGTATGACGAAGAAGGCATTGACAGGACACAATTAAGGATTCAGTATGAGATAATACCTATTCTTGAAGAATATATCAAGGATGGAGTATTTAAGGATATAAATGAAGTTAAGAACGTAATTGAGGCTTTGATAAGTTATACGGATGCAACATCGGATAATTGAAGCAACAGAACAATGGGACGCAAACGTTGTATCAATTGACCCTCAGACTGAATTAAGTAAGGATTCTTACCGAAAAGAGGTTAAAAGACCTGGCGATACAACCGCATCCGAATGTTTCTCCTTGAAGAAAGGGGAATCAGGATGGCATATGTCCACTTCATACTTTATTGGTGTGGACTGGCTTGACTTACAAAAGTCAGCCTTGCGTGTTTCGCCAAAGTTCAACTCATTTGATGATCCAATAGAGATTGACTATCTGAAAATGCTTGAAAGTGCCTTACGTGAGCCTAAAAATTTCCAGCACCTTGATGGTCTCCTCTGGGTAGATTTCAGTCAACCGGCCATTACTATTCCACGTCAAGATGATAATCTGTCTTTGTTCCTAATATCGGAATATATACAGGTTATGGCACATATCACGTCAAAAGGTCTGAAGAAAGCGTATTACTTCGAAGAAGAGAATCAGCGATCAAAGTTGAAAGGAAAGTTGTTGCTGGCTCAGAACATCAAACGCAACAATTTGAAGGGAAATTATGCAGATAACTATTGCAGATTCCAGAACTATGGTGTCGATATTCCTGAGAACAGGCTTCTGAAAAAAGCATTAACTGTTGCCTCACATATTCTTGACGGATATAAAGAAGAAACTGTCAAACAGCTAAAGGTCACAGTATCATCTATACGCCCACGATGGCAACACGTCAGCGGTGAATGTGATGAACGGAAGATTAGTAGTGGGAAAGTTAATCCATTTTACAAGGAATACCCGGTTGCAATCAACCTTGCTAAACTTATATTGCGCAAGATGTCTTTCAATCAGGTTATGCATGGAGTTTCCATGACCACTACACCACCCTATTGGATTGATATGAGCAAACTCTTTGAAATGTACGTTTTTGCCCTGTTGAGAAATAGATTTAGCGATAATGTCATTTACCATCCACATTTTAGAGGGCAAGAGCCGGATTATCTTCTACTCCCCAAAGAGGAAAGGCCTCCATATATTATCGATGCCAAGTATAAGCGATATGCAGAAAGGCCTATTGAGACAGACGACATCCGACAGGTTTCTGGTTATGCCAGAATGAAAACTATTCGGAAGAAACTTGGTATAGAGAACCATTCTTTAATCCCATGTCTGATAGTTTATCCTGATCAAGAATGCTCTAATGCCATTCCTGATGATAAGGACTGGCCAGAGGAAGGGCGTTATCTCGATATTTACAAAGTTGGCATACAATTACCAGTCATTATAAAGAAATAAAGAAACTCAATGTTATAAATATGACGCTAACAGAACAAGAAATAAAAGAAATGTACCGTGACTTCTCTGCGAAATTCAGCAACCACCTAATGAGGCTACTGATAGAGGAAACAGGAGATGACTCAAACATATCGGTGTCCCCGTCAAGGCTACAGGCGGTGTTGATACTGCTTGCAAATTGGGCATCATCTGAAATTCAACGGGCTATTCTCGATGTTGTTGGCAGCGATGTGATGGATATAAATGAGGCGAACATCCTATGTGATAAAGAGCAGTTGAAACTGACTCCATGGGAAACCTCTGGTGGTGATGAGCACATTCCGCAAATAGAATTGAGTACTATCTTATGGCTGATGAAGGGTTTGAATGTAAACCAACAGGCTTTAGATAAGATTTCATCCTATTTTGACATTTCTACAGAAAGAGTTGACTTTACTCAACAAAGGGCAAAAAACATCATCAATAAAGCAATTGATTTTTATAGTCATGGACTAATCAAAGAACTGAGTGCTGATATTTCTCCTGATACTAAGGCATTAATAACAGACATACTTTATTACAGAGCACTTTGGGAGGAGAAATTTAATGAGTACAGTACTACAGAACAACTCTTCTATGGTACAAAAGGTAAGACAACCGTTCAAATGATGAAACGCCAGGACTTCATGCAATATGGAGAGACGAATAATTGTCAGATAGTCAAACTCAGATATATGTGCATGTCCGAACAAAACAAATCGTTTGTTATGCGCATTTTTCTTCCTAAAAAAGGGTTTACGCCTGATGATGTTCTCTACGAAATATGGAACAATGAGTTTTATCTGGATATGGAAGAAGAAGAGGTAAAGCTTTCTCTCCCCAAATTTACCATAGAATCAAAGGTGAATATGAAAGCTGTTCTGCAGCGACTCGGTTTGGAATGTATTTTCAAATCCACCGACATCATCCCTGACTGCATAAAAGACCTACAAATATCCGACATTGTGCAGCAAGTAAAGATAAAGGTCAATGAAAATGAAACCGAAGCTGCAGCTCTTACAGAAGTGGTTATGTGTTTAGGTTGTCCCTCTCCTGAACCGAAGAAGCCGGTAGTGATGACAGTAAATCGTCCATTCCTCTTTGAAATTGCTGAAGAATACAGCAATACTATTCTTTTTGCTGGTCTAATTAATAATATAGAAGAATAAGAAATGAAGCTAACTCCACTTGGCAAGAAACTAAAATTCTACATGCTAATGGTATTTGTTAGCATCATTGGAATAGGACTATCATTCTATTTCGTATGGATTCCTGTATTCTGGGTATTAGTCATTTGCCTGATATGGAGTGCTGCACAAGTAATTAGTATCGGAATGGATGCCAACTTACATAAGTATAATTACAAGGGGCAGCGTCATGGTTCTGATTTACTCGTAGAATATGAACCAGAGGATGCTGAATATGAGAGAGAGAAAGGCTGGCAAGATGAAAACGAGCCAATTGTTGTAAATGTAGATGTAGAGGTTAAAACGAAAGAATAAAAAAGGAGGGCGAAATAATGTTAGGTGCAATTATTGGTGACATAGTAGGTAGCCGTTGGGAATTTAATCCAACGAACAATTACAATTTTGAGCTATTCTCGGACAAGAACGGTTTTACAGATGATACCATCTGCACTGTAGCAGTGGCAGATGCCCTACTTCATGGTTCGGATGACTATGGCAAGTATATTCATAAATGGTGTCGTAAGTACCCGCATCCCATGGGAGGCTACGGTGGACGCTTTGCCAAATGGGTTATGAGCGACGATCCACAACCCTACGGAAGCTATGGTAATGGTTCTGCCATGAGAGTAAGCCCTATAGGATGGTGGTTTGAACAACCAGGCGAATTGGCTGAACATGCCAAGAAATCGGCTGAATGTACCCATAACCATGAACAAGGTATTATTGGAGCAATGGCAGTTGTTGATGCCATACGCGATTGCAGGGTTCTTCGTCAGGATTCC
>JAEEGK010006034.1_pt1 | contig 29175 bp, 29 predicted proteins | sample 8958771 | NCBI WGS metagenome assembly JAEEGK01 (sample SAMN16246547, study PRJNA631951) | gut metagenome | biome: gut microbiome; feature: rumen; material: SC-attached | host: Bos | place: Iran: Karaj | collected 2018-10 | reverse complement strand
GTCGTCACAGGTGTCACAGCGGGCATCTCGCCAGCGATATTCTCACGGATGATCTTCTTCTCCTCGTCCAACGAAGGATAATCGATGACAACTTTCAACATGAAACGGTCAACCTGAGCCTCAGGCAATGGGTATGTACCTTCCTGCTCGATGGGGTTCTGAGTAGCCATCACCAAGAACGGATTCGGCAGAGGGAAAGTCTCACTGCCAATAGTAACCTGCTTTTCCTGCATGGCCTCAAGCAAGGCACTCTGTACCTTTGCCGGAGCACGGTTGATTTCATCTGCCAAGACGAAGTTGGCAAACACAGGACCTTGTTTCACCTGGAACTTCTCATCCTTCTGAGAATAGATCATCGTACCGATGACATCAGCAGGCAACAGGTCAGGCGTAAACTGAATACGACTATAATCAGCATCTATCAACTGTGAAAGCGTCTTGATTGCCAAGGTCTTAGCCAAACCAGGTACACCTTCCAACAGGATATGTCCGTCGCTCAGCAAACCTATCAGCAACGAATCTACCAGATGCTTCTGTCCTACGATGACGCGGTCCATTCCAGCCACGAGATTTGTAACAAATGCGCTTTGTTGTTCAATCCGGATGTTCAACTCACGGATATCAATAGCTTCTGCCATAATATTTCTTATTAATAACTTTAAACGTTCAATGAATTATTTATTCTGTGATTTCTTTTTCTTCAGTTCGAGCTTTGGAATCTTAATGGTCTGACCAGCCTTCAATTCGGTTTTGCTGTTCATGCCGTTATAGACTTCAATATAACACTCCATATCGGGTCCAAGGGTACGATTGGCAATTTTCTTGAGGTTATCGCCTTCCCTCACCTTTACTTCCTGTGCTGTACCGACGATACGATAGGCACCATATCTGACACGATTGTCCATCTTCTGATATTTATCAAGTTGGACAGTGGTCTCGGTCTTCTCTTCAGGCTTAGCTGCTGGTGCAGGTTTCTGTTCAACAGGTTTTGCTGCAGGCTTCTCTGCGGGCTCTGTCGCTGCTGGCTTTGTCGCTGGTGCAGGCTTCGGCTCAGCAGGTTTAGCAGCAGGCTGTTCTGCAGGTTTGGCTTCTGCTGGCTTTGCATCTGCAGGCTTCTCTGCAGGAGTTGCTACAGGAGCAGGCTTAATCGTATCTGCTGGAGCTACGGAATCTATAGGCTCTGCCACAGGTGCAGGCTTCGAAGCGGGCACTGCTTTCTCAACCTTTACATCCTGAGACCAGGGGAAGAGATTACCGAACACATAACCTCCGGCCAAACCTAAGAGACAAGCAAGAAAAGCAATAAGCCACTTATTCCCACCGTTTGAAGAAGGAGTTTCAGGCTCCTCGTCCTCTGGCTCGGGCTCTTCTTCGACTTCTGGTTCTGATTCAACTTCAGGTTCGGGCTCAGACTCAGGTTCGGGTTCGGGCTCAGACTCTGGCTCTACCACGGGTTTCTCTTCAATAATAGGCTCTGGCTCGACAATTGGTTCGGGTTCAGGCTCGACGATGGGCTCTGGTTCCGGCTCTACAACGGGCTCGGACTCAGGCTCCTGCTCTACAACGGGTTCCTCTTCAATAATAGGCTCTGGCTCGACAATTGGTTCGGGTTCAGGCTCGACGATGGGTTCAGGCTCAGGTTCTACAATAGGTTCGGGTTCAGGCTCAGGTTCGGGCTTTGGAGCTTCACCAAGCGTAATAATCTCTGGTTCTGTAACCGCAGGGCGCTCTGGCGCCTTTACTACAGGTTCAATAACCCATTCAGGAATTTCCTCATCAACAACATTGATTACCGGATGCTCTTCACCTGCACCGAAATCCACCAACGGCATGTTGGCAGGATCATTAGGATCATTTGTTTCCACCGTAGGTTCAGCAACAGGATTCATATCCTCAAAGTCAACACCATCGTTCAGTACAACGGTCTCAAACTGTGAGAACGGTTTGTTGACGAGCTCCTTCATGAGGGCATCAGGTGTGAAGGTAATCTTATTATGGCCTTCAATCAGGACACGTTCTCCCGTATTGACATTCACGCTTTCACGATCGTCAACATCGATGATCTTAAACGTTCCTAAACCTTTTATTTTGACGACTTTATCTTTTTCCAGGTTAGTTTGGATGATATCAAACATCGCGCTAGCGAAAATAGCAGCATCACGCTTATTCAGGCCTTTACGCTCTACGAGCACCTGTGCCAGATCTTGAATTGAAATCTTTCCCATTATTCAGCTCCTCCATTCTTTACACGGTCCTTCCAACTTACATTCGGTTTGAAAGTTAACACCAGTTTTGGTGGGACGAGCATACGCTGACCCGTTGAAGGATTCACCATGATACGTTCCAGCTTCTTCCGCACCTCAAAGGTTCCAAAGGTTGGAATAAGCACTGCGTCATCTTCCTGAAAATGGTCTCCCATCTTCTCTACGATGGCGTTTACCATCTTCTGCGTGTCGTCGGACGTATAACCCGTCCTCTGCGCCAATTCTGAGATAAAGTCTTTATTCGTCATATCTACTATTTGATTGTTGAGCCATATATATCAAACTCTTCCGAGTCGTTGATTTTCACATCATAAAATTCGCCGATTGTCAATTCGCGCTCTGCCACGGGAATCAGCACTTCCGGATCCACCTCAGGTGAACAGTATTCCGTACGACCTACATAATAGTCGCCTTCACGACGGTCGATGATGACTTTCAGTGTCTGCCCTACCTTCTCTGCCTCAAGCTCAGCACTGATCTGTTGCTGGATGCGCATCAGTTTATCAAGACGTTGCTGTTTCACCTCCTCAGGGACATCGTCTTCATAATGCTGTTCTGAATAAGTGCCTTCCTCTTCAGAATAGGCAAAGGCACCCATGCGCTCGAAACGAGCCCACTTTACAAAAGATTTCAGTTCCTCGAAATCCTCGTCCGTCTCACCAGGGAATCCAACCATCAATGTAGTGCGGATATGGATACCAGGCACTTCTTCGCGCATCTTACGGATCAGTTCATAGGTCTCTTCCTTGGTGACGTGACGCTGCATCTGAGAGAGCATATGGTCGGAGATATGCTGGAGTGCAATGTCCAGATACTTGCAGACATTCTTCTTCTCACGCATCACACGAAGCAGATCCCAAGGGAAATGAGCAGGATAAGCATAGTGCAGACGGATCCACTCAACACCTGGTATATCTGCCAGACGCTCAATAAGTTCCGCGATATGCTGTTTACCATCAAGGTCAACACCATAATAGGTCAATTCCTGTGCAATGACATTAAACTCCTTCGTGCCATCCTTCACTAACTGACGCACCTCATCGAGAATCTCATCCATCGGACGACTCTGGTGGCGACCTGTAATCAGCGGAATTGCACAATAGGCACAATGACGGTCGCAGCCCTCACTAATCTTAATGTAGGCATAATGACGAGGGGTCGTGATATGGCGCGGCGCCTCTTTGATATTCTCAAGGTTATCAATGGTACCTAAGTCCTTCAACAACTGCTTATAGTTGAATTTACCATACCAGCCATCTACTTCAGGTATTTCTTTCTCTAAGTCAGCCAGATAGCGCTCTGAGAGACAACCCATCACGAAGAGCTTCTCAATCCTGCCTTCCGTCTTTGCCTGTGCAAATTCGAGAATGGTATTGATGCTCTCTTCTTTGGCATCGTTGATAAAGCCACAGGTATTGACAACGACAATTTCTCCTTGGGGATCATCGCTATCGTGCGTACACTTGTAGCCATGAGCCTCCATCAAGCCCATCAAGATCTCGCTATCCACCAGATTCTTGGAGCAACCGAGAGAAATAATATCGATCGTCTTATTCTTCATTAAACAATGAATCCACAAACTGTCGCTTATTAAAGAGCTGCAAATCTGTCATGCCCTCACCTAAGCCAATATATTTCACAGGCACCTTCAACTGGTCGGAGATACCAATCACAACACCACCCTTGGCTGTACCATCGAGTTTGGTGATAGCCAATGAGGTGATCTGCGTCACTGCAGCAAACTGCTTGGCCTGTTCAAATGCATTCTGACCCGTAGAGCCGTCAAGCACAAGCATCACCTCATCGGGAGCCTCAGGCAGCACCTTCTTCATCACTTCCTTGATCTTCTTCAGCTCATTCATCAGGCCCACTTTATTATGCAAACGTCCAGCCGTATCAATCAGCACTACATCAGCACCATTAGCCTTGGCACTGGAAAGGGTGTCGAAAGCCACACTGGCAGGATCACTACCCATCTGCTGCTTTATCACAGGCACGCCAACACGCTCTCCCCAGATGCAGAGCTGTTCTACAGCTGCAGCACGGAAAGTATCGGCAGCACCCAGATAAACCTTCTTACCTGCCTGTTTGAATTGCCAAGCCAGTTTTCCGATTGTCGTGGTCTTGCCGACGCCATTAACACCAACCACCAGGATCACATAAGGTTTATGATCACCAGGAAGATCCCAGTTATCGTTATCTTCAGTATTATTCTCAGCCAAGAGATTGGCAATCTCATCACGGAGGATACGATTCAGTTCTGAAGTGCTCACATACTTATCGCGAGCCACACGCTCTTCGATACGTTCAATAATCTTCAACGTGGTATCCACACCCACATCACTGGTAATCAGCACCTCCTCAAGATTATCCAGCACATCATCATCAACCTTTGACTTACCAGCCACCGCACGGGTCAGTTTGTCAAATACGCTGGTCTTTGTTTTTTCCAGACCTTTGTCTAGTGTTTCTTTCTTTTCTTTATTGAAAAATCCAAAAATTCCCATAATGCTATATATAACGCGTGCAAAGATAATTAAAATCCACGATATAGCAAAAAAAAGAAGCTGCAATTTAACTTGCAGCCTCTCTTTTTTATGTAAAATTAAATTAATTCTTGAAGAAGTCCTTAACGGCCTCGTTAGGAACCATCTGCTCATCAAAGATGTAAGCACCAGTCTTAGGGCTCTTTACCATCTTGATTACCTTTGTGTAAGCGCGACCATCCTTTGAGCCTTCGTGGAGGGTAGCGACGGTTTTCTTTGCCATACTTCAGTCGTAATTATTTAATTTCCTTGTGAAGAGTCATCTTCTTCAGGATGGGGTTATACTTCATCAGCTCCATACGCTCAGGCGTATTCTTACGGTTCTTTGTCGTCACGTAACGGCTTGTACCCGGCATGCCACTGTTCTTATGCTCAGTGCACTCCAGGATCACCTGAACGCGATTACCCTTTGCTTTCTTGCTTGCCATCTTTATTAATCTCCTATCACTTTAATGTCCTTCCAATCTACATATCCCTTGGCAACAGCCTGCTTCAATGCAGCATCCAGACCAACTTTATTAATCATACGAAGACCAGCTGCACTAATCTTCAGCTGAATCCAGCAACCCTCTTCTACATAGTAGAATTTCTTGCTGAAAAGGTTGACGTCAAAGCTTCTCTTTGTGTGGTGCTTTGAGTGAGACACATTGCAACCGATCTGTGCCTTCTTTCCTGTAATTTGACAAATCTTAGACATTTCTATCTACCTTTTTACTTGTGATTTACACTTACTTATTCCAAACAGGGTGCAAAATTACACATTTTAATTGAGATTCAAATCATTACGCAAGTGGAAAAACAAAGAATTAATATTTTTTAACCTTCTCGCGTCGGTCTGGGGGCATCTTCCTCCCTCAAGAAGGCTAAAAACAGCTCCATAGCTTTATTCGTTGCAATGGCAAGATTGATGTCTCTGCCATGATCCTCTTCTACCTTTACAGTCATCACCCGTTCTGGCTTTCCACAAGCCAACCATATCGTACCCACAGGGATGTCTTTCGTGCCACCAGTAGGACCTGCGAAACCAGTTGCGGAGATGGCATAATCAGTGTTCAATGCCTTACAGGCACCTTTCACCATTGCGATTGCAACTTCCTCACACACAGCGGTTTTCTCATCAAGCAACTGATGATCTACACCTAGCAGATTCTCCTTAATTTCATTGACATAAGAGATGATACCACCTTTGAAATATTTCGAGGCACCGGGGACGGAGATAATTGCCTCAGCAATACGTCCACCCGTGCAACTCTCAGCAGTGCCGACGGTCTTCTCTGTCTCCCAGAGAATCTCACTGACCTCACGGCTGATAATCTTACTTTCGAAATCCATATTTATACTTTATTTGAATGTTACTTTTGAGAATGCAGGCGCATCGATAGAGCAGAACGCACCGTCGAGATACTTATAATAGCCCACGATACCAATCATCGCCGCATTATCAGTGGTATAGCTGAACTTTGGTATATAAATGGTCCAGCCATAACGTTTCTCTGCATCGTAGAAGGCATTACGTAGACCGTTGTTGGCACTCACACCTCCAGCCACAGCCACATGTTTGATACCTGTCTGCTTGACGGCCTTCTTCAGTTTCTTCATCAGGATATCCACAATCGTCCACTCCAGCGATGCAGCAATATCCTCTTTGTGATGCTCAATGAAGTCAGGATCTTCTGCCACCCACTTCTGCATCGAATAGAGGAAAGAAGTCTTCAATCCTGAAAAACTATAGTCGAGGTTGGGGATATTCGGTTCTGCAAACTGGAAGGCCTTAGGATTCCCCTGACGCGCCAGACGGTCGATAATAGGACCACCCGGGTAGCCCAGTCCCATCACCTTCGAGCACTTATCTATAGCCTCTCCGGCTGCATCATCAATAGTCTGTCCGAGTACCTCCATATCGTTGTAGGCATTTACCTTCACGATCTGCGAGTTTCCACCTGACACCAACAGACAGAGGAAGGGCAACGGGGGCATGTGCTGATCATCATCCGACTCCTTGATGAAATGCGCCATCACATGTCCTTGCAGATGGTTCACATCAATCATAGGGATACCTAATGAACGGGCAAATCCCTTTGCGAAACTCACACCGACGAGCAACGATCCCATCAGTCCGGGACCTCTGGTGAATGCCACAGCAGAGAGCTGCTCTTTCGTGATACCGGCACGTTTAATGGCCTGATCCACAACAGGTACAACATTCTGCTGATGGGCGCGTGATGCCAACTCGGGCACCACCCCACCATAGGCCTCATGTACTGCCTGCGAGGCTGTGACGTTCGATAACAGCACACCGTTTCTCAGAACAGCTGCCGACGTATCATCACAACTGGACTCTATACCTAATATATATATATCCTTTTCCATGCTGATATCCTTAATAGGTCAAGATCTCCACACCGTGCTCTGTCATCACAAGCGTATGCTCCCACTGGGCACTCGGTTCCTCATCCTCAGTAATCACCTCCCATCCGTATGGATCGTCGGCATCGATGAAGACTTTCCACGTTCCCATGTTAATCATCGGTTCTATCGTGAACACCATACCTGGCACAAGCAACATGCCCGTACCCTGATGACCGTAATGGTTCACATCAGGTTCCTCATGGAACTTCAGACCGACCCCATGACCAGCCAGATCCCTCACGATACCATAACCATATTTCTTACAGTGCTTCTCTATAGCGTGACCGATATCACCTACAAACGAATAAGGCTTCGCAGCCTCCATACCTATCTCCAGACACTCCTTTGCCACACGCACGAGTTGTTCCTTCTCTGGAGTGGTCTTACCGATGATGAACATACGACTGGCGTCCGCATAATAACCGTCGAGGATCGTTGTGAAATCCACATTGATGATATCACCCTCCTCCAGCACATCCTCTTCCTTAGGGATACCATGACACACCACCTCGTTGATAGAGGTACATACTGACATCGGAAACCCCTCGTAGTTCAGACAGGCAGGTATCGCACCATGATCCTCACAGTACTGACGACAGATCTGGTCAATCTCCAACGTGTTCATACCAGCGTGAATCTGTTTGGCCACCTCATCGAGCACACCTGTATTCACGACACCAGCCTTACGGATGCCCTCAATCTGCTCCGGGGTCTTTATCAGATCACGCGTCGGCACCAGCTTACCTTTGTTCTCCCAATACATGATGGTCTTATCCATCTCTGTGGGTTCCTGTCCAGACAGACAATGCCATCTTCTCTTCTTTTTGAATGCGTTCATTTACCTAATCAAACTTTTGCGGGTGCAAAATTACTGCAAAATATGCGAATCACCAAATTTTACGTCAGTCTTTCTTCTCTTCCTGTGGCACAAGCAGCTTCTCACCACTATGCTTGATATGATGCTTCGCATATCGCTCAGGGAATCCTGGACGAACCACACGGGCACCCTTACCATACTGATTACGCTCAAAGCTACCATTCTTATCAGTAGGCTTCACCACCATATCGTTATACTTCACAATAAGGAAGAAAGCCAGCTGCTGCCAACGACTGATCATCTCGTCGCCTTTCTGGCAACTGTAGTCCGTCAACAGTTTGATACGTTCCTCAGCAGTAGGCAGCGCCAATGCCTTTGCCTCAATCTCCGGCTGCAGCTTGTCGTAAGAGGCATCCAACGAGTCACGCACTTCTTTCAGTGAGGGGAACATCATATCGTAACGGGGATAAACCATATTGCTCACCCAGTTGCACACCCAGAAGGCATTATCCATCGAGAAGGTCACATCATCGGCACCCTCGCCACTAAAACACTTTGGACGACGAGTCATACAACTATACATCGGCGTATAGGCCACCATGTTTCCATCGTCATTACCAAACCAGAAACAGGCTCCCACCTCACGAGGCAGTGAAGAACGCATCTGGGAGATAAACGACCAGGCTGTCTGTTGGGTAGAGATCGGACGCTCATTGAAGTACTCCTGACCATCTACCTTATAAGAGAGTGGTGACGGACGATATGGCATCTGGAAGATACCACCACCGATGTCTGAGTCGAGGGCAAAGGGTGTGCCCTCATAATGATCACGCATCGCATCACGCAGATCCTGCAAGCTGAGTTTCTTATTTGGAATGATCCAGAGCGGCATCTCCTGAGCATCCTTCTCGATACCTGCAGCATAAGGCACATAAGCCGAGAAGTCATCACTGAAGCGATTGAAGAAGCTCCACACACGAGCCTCGCAATAACGACGACCCGAGAAATCAGGCTTCGCATATGCGGCATTATACGAGAAGTCGGCATCCTTACCATCAAACCAACCCATCGTACGGGCATAACTCACCACATTGTCAGAGCAAACCATCAGGTTAGGTACAGGCTTCTTGCCATCGACAGGATATTTCTTCAGCAGATCCTTCATCTTCACCTGCACATAACGACCATCCAGGAACTTCGTGATACGACTCTGGTTAGCGTGTGCGGCAATCGCATCATCAGGGATACGGACAGCCACCCAGACAGTGCGCTCCTTCGACTTCGTACGATCGGGACCGCACCCCATCATCTCCAGCATCCAGGCCTCATTAGCGTCTGCTATCGAGAAGGTCTCACCCTCAGAATAATAACCATACTGCTCCACGAGCGATGTCATCACCTGCAGAGCCTCACGGGCCGTCTTCGAACGCTGTAGGGCGATATAGATCAGTGAGCCGTAGTCGATCAGACCTGTAGAGTCAGCCATCTCCTCACGTCCGCCAAAAGTGGTCTCACCCACAGTGACCTGCCACTCATTCGAGTTGCCTATCACATTATAGGTTTCAACCACCTCAGGGATCTCACACAGGAACTTACCTGTATCCCACTCACACACCTTACGCATCTCCCCCACAGCATGTTTCGCAGCGGGATAATGATAGAGGGGCATGAAGGCACCGTAGGAGTCGGCATTATAGGTCACGAACACAGAGCCATCCACAGAGGCCTTCTTACCTACGATGAAGTTGGTGCATGCCATCGCATAAGTTCCTGCAATCAGCATCACGGATAAAATCAGATTTCTTTTCATACCTTATTAATATATTATATTTGTTTCAAACACACGTTCATTATTTCTATTGTCGATTGCCGTAAATCTCAGCAGATGGGTCCTCGACGTCTTCTGGATGGGGGTCTCACTCAAGTCACAGGTCACCAACGGTTTCTTATCGACTTTGTCAAACACAACAAACTTGCCGTCAATCGTTGCCCGATAGGAGGCTACCCCACTCTTGTTGTCTATCAGCTTCAACACGATATGATCACCCAGACTGACTGGCGTCACATCCGGTCCCTCATCGTCATAAGCCAGTTCGAAGAAAGCTCCCAAGTCATTCACACGACCAGTCACCCAACCATCCTGATAGTCTCCTCCGGCAAACACACCGTCACTGGCTACATAGACCTTCGAGACATCCACTTCCTGACTTACATAGAACGAAATCTCGCCTGGAGCCACCAGCGGGCACGATGTCGGATAGAAACTATAACCATCAGAGAGCTTTCCCGGACGCTCCTTCATTTTGGGTTTCAGGAATGTATTCTTCGTCAGCAGTCCATAGGGCACGATCAGATGCATTCCTGGTACGGAGTAGCTGTTTGTCTGGTTCCAACGGAAGAGTGTCCCCTCTTCTTGTTCTGACTCAGGGATCTTGGCTTTCTCCCCTTTCACCGTGAAGCTGTATGTCGTCTCATTGCCTCTATAATCACGCAGGATATACGTCAGATGGTAATCACGTTCCTCGTTGAAGTCGATGATGCCCCGATCCTTTGATGTATAGAGAAATGGCAGCGTGTTACCCGGCTCCACATACGACTTCAAGAACCACACACGGGTCTTGAGCCAGTAATCATAGTCTCCCCAGGCATTCACCAAAGTGTTGCACGCCACAGGAATCCTTTCCATCATTGCCGAGTACACCGTCTGACTATCCACCTTTAGGATTGTCTCACGGATACCATAATGATTACTCGAGTTCTGCATATAGTCGTTGGCCCATAACGCAAAGCCCACCTTACCCCAAGCCTTCAACTCAAGCTGTTTGTCGCCATTCACGAGGATGGTCTGTTTCGTGCTCTTACCATTCACGATACCCTCACCTGCCTGCGGATAAATCATCATACCTCTCACCTTCGGTGGGATGGTATCTGAAATATAGTCAGCCAGGAAATCATACGGATCAAGCATATCCCAAGTTTCCGTGTCGTGTATCTCTAAATGCAGATGCGGACCCATACTGTTTCCCGTATTGCCACTGATCGCTATCAGCTGGCCCTGTGACACAGGACACTCCAAAGGTGAGAACCGGGCATCGCCCTCACTCGTCTCATGCTGATACTGGTAACGGCGCAGGGCAGCCTTGATACGCGGCGAGAAAGCCTTCAGATGACAGTACACACTGGTATAGCCCTCGGGATGCGTCACATACACCGCATTACCGAAGCCATAGAGTCCCATCGTCACCCGACTCACGTAGCCGTCGCCGATGGCGTAGATGGCCTTTCCCTCCACCCCGTCGGTCTTGATGTCTATGCCCCCATGGAAATGATGGGGGCGGGGTTCACCAAAATTACCCGCCAATGAAATGTCATAACTCACTGGCGGGTGATAGATGCTTAAGAGGATACTGAGGAACAGACTTAACATGCCTTAAACGACATATCGAGTCCCTTCACAGAGTGTGTCAGAGCTCCCACGGAGATGAAATCCACACCCTGTTCGGCATAGTCACGGATCGTGTCGTAGGTGATACCACCACTCGACTCCGTCTCATACCTGCCACCGATGATATCCACAGCTTTCTTCGTGTCGGGCACACTGAAGTTGTCGAGCATGATACGGTTCACACCACCATGATCCAGCACCTGCTGCAACTCATCGAACGAACGTACCTCAATCTCAATCTTCAGGTCGAGTCCCTTCTCCTTCAGATAGGCATGACAGCGGTCGATGGCGTTGGTGATACCACCTGCGAAATCCACGTGGTTATCCTTCAGCAGGATCATGTCAAAAAGACCGATACGATGGTTACAACCACCACCGATCTTCACAGCCTGTTTCTCCAGCATACGCATGCCTGGTGTCGTCTTACGGGTGTCGAGCACACGGGTCTTCGTACCCTTCAGGCGCTGCACATACCTATCGGTCATCGTAGCGATACCACTCATACGCTGCATGATGTTCAGCATGAGGCGCTCCGTCTGCAACAGTGAACGGATCTTTCCCGTCACCACCATCGCGATGTCGCCTTTCTTCACACGTGTACCGTCACCCATCAGCACCTCCACCTGCATGGTGGGATCGAAACGACGGAACACCTCCTTGGCAATCTCCACACCAGCCAGAATACCGTCCTCCTTAATGAGCAGATGACTCTTGCCCATCGCGTCCTCTGGGATACAGCACAACGTGGTATGATCGCCATCACCGATATCCTCGGCAAACGACAGATCAATCAGTCTGTCAACCAGTTCATCAACACTTAACATGACTATTTAACCTTTTATGTTTAGAAATAAACGCCAAGACCTAAGCGCAGGCCAAAGCGCGTATAATCAGAATTCTTGAAACTCTGCTCATAAAAGAGCTCTGGCTCAAGTGTCACATAATGACCCAGGAAGAAGGCATAGCCCACATTGATCTCTGGCTTAAACTCATCTGCACCGGTAGCATGGGCATACTTGGCAGTAAGACCCACATACACACCGTTGCGTTCGAAGTAATAGCGGGCACCTGCACCGATGTTCGTCGAGGTAACAGTACCACTCGAATAGTTCTGATAGTCAAAGACACCCAGAGCCATCCAGTTATCAAGGAACAGATAACCGGCTTTTGCACTCAGGCCAAAATTCCAGTCGGAAGCCTTGCTGTAATTCAGAGTCAATCCTGACAGCGAAGCGCTGATATAGAACTTACTCTCTTCAAACGGGGTTGTTGACTCATTCAGAATCTTCTGTGCATTTACACTCGTTGCCATCATCAGGCTGATGGCTGCCATCATCAGTTTTTTCATTCTAATTTTAAATGTTTATTCTTTAATTAATGTTTTTTCTTTCTTATACCAAACGCAGAACCACACAATGGCCACTACCAGAGAAGCGAGACCAATCGGATAACCGATAGATCCAGGCAAGTTAAAGGCGATCTTCGACACCATCAGGAACGTTGAGCAGACGGTAGTCATGAAGAGGGCTGGAATCAGGGTGATCCAGAACGGCTTCTTGTTACGCACCAGATACACAGTTAGCGTCCAGAGCGTGAAAGCAGAGAGGGCCTGATTACTCCAGCCGAAATACTGCCAGATCGTATTGAAGCCGTCGGGGTTCTCAATCTGCCACACAAGCATCGCAATCGAACAGCCAAACAAAGGGATACAGATATACAGACGGTTCATGATCGGGCGCTGGCTCAGTTTCAGCCACTCTGCTACAATCAGACGTGCTGAACGGAAAGCAGTATCACCCGAGGTGATAGGTGCTGCCACCACACCCAGCATCGCCAGTATGGCACCAGCAATACCCAACCAGTCGTTACAGACTAAGTTCACCAAGGCAGGTGCCGAGGTCTGGAAACCCTTTGTTGCATTCTCTATCAGGGTGTAGCCAGGGGCAGGCTCGCCATAGAAGAACCAGGCTGCTACGGTAGCCCAGATCAGTGCCACCACACCCTCGGTAATCATCGCACCATAGAAGATCGGACGACCCATCTTCTCACTCTTCACACAACGGGCCATCAGCGGACTCTGTGTACCGTGGAAACCAGAGATAGCACCACAGGCAATTGTGATAAACAAAGCGGGGAATATCTCATCTTTAAACAGGTCGGGATGCGTCTGCTGTCCCAAGTTACCGGTATGTGTCCAGAGCTCAGGCAGCGTAGGCCACTGCAGGAAGAGCCACACCATCAGGGCGCCAGCCATAAACAGCAGCGAGAAGGCAAACAACGGATACACCTTACCAATGATCTTATCGATAGGCAACATCGTGGCGATGATATAATAGAAGAAAATGATCGCCACCCACATCAGTGTATCACCACTGATGGTATGCAGGATCTCTGCTGGTGAATACACGAACACGGTTCCCACCATGATCAGCAACAAGACGGTGAACACCAGCATCAGCTTCTTCGTGGCTTTACCCAGATAGAGACCACACAACTCGGGCAATCCCGCACCATCGTGGCGCATCGACAGCATACCACTCAGATAGTCGTGTACGGCACCGGCGAAGATACAGCCGAACACAATCCACAGATACGCCACAGGACCGAACTTCGCACCCATGATGGCACCGAAGATAGGACCCGTACCGGCAATGTTTAGAAACTGAATCATGAACACCTTCCAACTCGGAAGCACAATGTAATCCAAACCGTCAGCTTTTGCGACGGCAGGCGTCACACGGTCATCAGGCCCGAACACCTTCTCCACGAAGCGTCCATACAGCCGATAACCCAGCAAAAGAGCTACTAAGCTCACTAAAAATGAAATCATCTTTTCTCGTTGTTATTACAAATTTTGATGCAAAGTTACAAAATTAATATGAATTATGAATTGCCAATTGTGAAATATTTGCTATCTTTGCAGCAAATTTTAAAAAAAGAAACATTTTGAGAACATTTCTTCGTCTTATCATGCTGTTTCTGCTATTGCAGAACACATCCGCCCAGATGCCGAAACACGAAATCCGAGCCGTCTGGATAACCACTATCAGCGGACTAGACTGGCCTCGCTCCCACACTACCGCCACGCAACAGCGGGAACTCACCGACATCCTCGACAAACTGCAACAAGCCAACATCAATACCGTATTGATTCAGGCACGCGTCCGCGCCTCTACCATCTACCCCTCCAACAATGAGCCTTGGGACATCTGTCTCACAGGCACTGCAGGCCGTTCGCCAGGCTACGACGCCCTGAAGTTCTGCATCGACGAATGCCACAAACGAGGGATGGAGTGTCACGCCTGGATCGTCACCATCCCTGTAGGAAAATGGAACGCAGATGGCTGTAAGAAACTGCGCGCCCGCTACCCTAAACTCATCCGTAAGATTGGCGACGAGGGTTATATGGATCCTGAGAAACCTGAGACGGGCGACTACCTCGCACAGGTCTGTGCCGATGTCACCCGCCGCTACGATGTCGATGGCATCCACCTCGACTACATCCGTTATCCCGAGACTTGGAAACTGAAGGTCAGTCGTCAGCAAGGCCGTCAGAATATCACCAGTATTGTCAGAAAGATTCATAAAGCTGTCAAAGCCGAGAAGCCTTGGGTAAAGCTCTCTTGTTCACCTGTCGGCAAGTACGACGACCTGAGCCGTTACCAGAGTTTCGGTTGGAATGCCAACACCACCGTCTGTCAGGACGCACAGGGTTGGCTGCGCGATGGTCTGATGGATGCCCTCTTCCCCATGATGTACTTCCAGGGCAATCACTTCTATCCCTTCGTCGTCGATTGGAAGGAGCACAGCTATGGACGTCAGGTGGCTCCTGGACTGGCCATCTATATGCTTCATCCGCGAGAAAAGAACTGGGACCTCGATGTCATCCGTCGCGAGATGAACGTACTGCGCCAGCAAGGTCTTGGTATCACTTTTTTCCGCTCTAAGTTCTTCACAGACAATGTGAAAGACGTATATACCTTCACGCAAGACTTTAACCCTTATCCAGCCCTCATCCCACCGATGGACTGGATCACTGCACCTGCACCTCGACCAGCTACCCGTCTCTCCGTAAACCACGGTGCCGCCACCGATCTGCTTTCCTGGCAGGGTGCCCCCTCCAAGAACGATGGCAACTACCTCTTGTATAATATCTACGCCTCCGACCGCTATCCCGTTGATACCGAGGATCCTGCCTGTCTGGTGGCCACCCGTCTGCAGGAGCAGTCACTCACCGTTCCCCATCAGGGTCGCAGCCTGAACTATGCCGTCACCTGTGTCGATCGCTATGGCAGAGAGAGCACCCCTGTGTTCAGCTCCCAGGCAGCCTCTTCCGACCGTCCTCCCATCGATTTTCGAGAGCTTATCATGGGAAAACCCTCTGGAAACATCTTAAAAAGTACAAAATGACAAACTTTTGAGAGAAAACAATAACCTAATCTCCCAAGAATTGATTATTTTTGCACCATCAAAACAAACAATCAAATAAATAGGTAATTATGGAAAGAACATGGAGATGGTTCGGCAAGAAAGACAAGATTACCCTTGCCCAGCTAAAACAAATTGGAGTTGAAGGCATTGTAACCGCCCTTCACGACGTACCTTTAGGCGAAGTATGGACCCGTGAGAAGATCCGCGACCTGCGGGAGTATATCGAGAGCTATGGCATGCGCTGGAGCGTCGTAGAGTCGCTCCCCGTCGTAGAGACCATCAAATACGGCGGTCCTGATCGCGACCACCAGATCGAGGTCTATAAGGAGAGTCTGCGTAACCTCTCGGCAGAAGGCATCCACTGCATCTGCTATAACTTCATGCCCGTGCTCGACTGGGCCCGTACCGATCTGTTCCACGACAATCCCAACGGTGCCACCAACCTCTACTTCAACTATGCCGAGTTTGCTTACTTCGACATCTATATCCTGAAGCGCGAGGGTGCCCGTGAGGAGTGGGCCAAGTTCAAGTTCCCCGAGGGCTGGGGCGAAGGTCGCAACGTATTGGCAGAAGCCGACGAACTTGCCAAGACGATGACGCCCGAGAAGGATCACGCGCTGGTAGAGACCATCATCATCAAGACACAGGGTTTCGTGTCAGGTAATTTCAGCGAGAACGACGAGGCACCTATCCAGAAGTTCCGCGACTTCCTCAACCTCTACAAAGGCATCGACAAGGCACAGCTGCGTGCCAACATGAAATACTTCCTCGAGGCCATCATGCCTACCTGTGAGGAATACGGTATGAACATGTGCGTACATCCTGACGATCCCCCCATTGAGGTACTCGGTCTGCCGCGTATCGTCCGTACGGAGGAGGATATCCAGTGGTTCCTCGATGCCGTACCCAACAAGCACAACGGACTCACCTTCTGTGCCGGTTCCCTCTCTGCAGGTGCCTATAATAATGTGGTGGAGCTCGCCAAAAAGTTCGCTTCACGCACCCACTTCGTTCACCTGCGTTCCTGCCACATCTTCCCCAACGGCGACTTCACCGAGGCTTCCCATCTGGGTGGACGTGCCGACCTCATCGAGCTCTGCCGTATCTTCGAGAAGGAGAACCCCGAGCTGCCGATGCGTGTGGATCACGGCATGACCTTCACCGACAATGCCGGAGGTGTGTTCGACGAGTCCAGTCATGGCCATAATGCCGGTTACACCCTCCTGGGTCGTATGTTCGCCCTCGGACAGGTACAAGGCATCCTCGCCACCGTCGATCGCGAGTTAGGAATTGAATACAAACAACCCGGATTCTTTGATTAATAATATGAAGCTTAATGATATTTTCAGCGGCCAGTTCGACGCCGCGGAGTGGGAAGCCAAAGGCTACCAGCTCCCCAAGTTCGACATCAAGGCCCTGCGTGAGAAGACCGCCAAAGAGCCCACATGGGTACACTTCGGTGGCGGTAACATCTTCCGCGCCTTCCCCGCAGCCATCCTCAACGATGCCCTGAACACAGGCAAATACGATCGTGGTGTCATCGTGGCAGAGACCTTCGACTTCGAAGTCATCGACAAGGCTTATGCCCCTTACAATAACCTCTCGCTGCTCGTGTCGCTTCAGAGCACAGGTACCATCGAGAAGAAAGTCATCGCCAGTGTCACGGAAGCCCTCAAGGCCGATCCGCAGTTCGACGACTGGAAGCGCCTCGTAGAGATCTTCCGCAACCCCTCACTGCAGATGATCTCCTTCACCATTACCGAGAAGGGCTACAGCTACAACGATGCCGACCTGGCACGCGGTCTGAAGCCCGTCTTCGCCATGGGTAAGGTCTGCGCCCTGCTGCTCGAGCGTTTCAATGCCGGCAAGCTGCCCCTCACCGTTCAGTCGATGGACAACTGCTCTCACAATGGCGACAAGGTGAAGGCCGGTGTCTTCGCTTACGCAGAGAAATGGGTGGCCGACGGTCTTGTACCCGCCGAGTTCCTCGCCTATCTGAAGGATGAGAAGAAGATCACCTTCCCCTGGTCGATGATTGATAAGATCACGCCGCGCCCGCACGAGAAAGTCAAGGAGATGCTGGCCAAGGACGGTTTCGACGACAACAACTACATCGAGACCGAGAAGCACACCTTCACTGCGCCCTTCGTGAACGCAGAGGAAGTGCAGTATCTCGTCATCGAGGACAACTACACTAACGGTCGTCCCCCACTCGACCTGGGCGGCGCCCTCTACACCACCCGTGAGACGGTGGATAAGGTAGAGACCATGAAGGTCACCACCTGTCTGAACCCCCTCCACACGGCGATGTCAATCTATGGTTGCATGCTGGGCTACACCCTCATCTCTGCCGAGATGGCCGATGAAGACCTGCGTCCCTTCGTGCAGAAGCTGGGTTATATCGAAGCGATGCCGGTTGTCACCGATCCCGGTGTACTCAATCCCTATGAGTTTATCGGAGCCGTCATCAACCGTCGTCTGCCGAACCCCTTCATGCCCGATGCCCCGCAGCGTATCGCGATGGACACCTCTCAGAAGCTGCCCATCCGCTTCGGTGAGACCTTGAAGAAATATATCGCCCGCGGTCTCGACAAGTCGAACCTCGTGCTCATCCCCCTCACCCTTGCAGGCTACGCCCGCTATCTGAAAGGTATCGACGACAACTGCCGTCCCTTCGAGCCCTCTCCCGATCCCATGCTGGCAGAGTTGCAGGCCATCGTAGCCCCGCTTGAGGTTGGCAAGCCCGATCAGGATTGGAGCTGTCTGAAGAAGCTCTACAGCCGTAAGGATGTGTTTGGTCTCGATCTCTACGAGGCAGGTCTCGGCGAGCAGATCGAAGGTATGGTCAAGGAGCTCTACGCAGCCCCTGGTGCCGTCCGCGCCACGCTCCACAAATACGTGTCAGCACGCTAATCCATAAAAAGAAAATCCCTCGCAGCTTTGCGAGGGATTATTCGTTGATGCTCATTCATCGAAGAGCTTCTCCCGTTTCGACGACACCTGTTTCAGCACGCCGTTCACCCACTTATACGTCTCGTAATACACGTACTCATAGCCATCGCGCACGGCTGTGGTGATCTCCTTCTTCTCCTTGTCGAAAGTCGGCTCTACGATATCCATAAACCCATCCACACGGTAGAACTGCAGCGTCACGGGATTCCACACGTAGGCCACCTGCGTATTCTGCGCATGGGTGGTCAGTCCTGTATTCACAATCAGATCGGGGATGCCGTCGAAATTGATATCCTCCTCCTTCACAAAGCCGAATTGATCCAGATTCTCTCCGTCGAGCGTATAATTCATATACTCCCTGATCTCCGGTTCCGTCTTCTCGCCGTTCGCATAGCAGTCCACGATCATGTCATACAGCCCGTTCTCATCCTTCTCATACCTCACCTTGAAGCTGTAAGCCTCGCGTTCGGGCGCCTTCAGTGTCTTAGGTTCACCGGGCCACCATGCAGGCAGACCGCCATACTGAATCTCCACCTCCGTCATCGGCAGTTTCTTGCCCGTGGTGGGGTTCTGCCAGAAACCGGTTTTAAACTGGTAGTCGCCTTCCACCTCATAATACTGTACATCCATCTTGCCCGTCATCTCGCCATCGGGCTGGTACTCCTCAAGTCCCTCGCGGTAAAGGTTATCGGCATAAGGATCCTTAGGATCAGTCTCCAGCGGATGGCCCACCACCAGGATAGGCGCAGGCGTCTTGGCGTTGGGGTAATACATATACCCCGCACAGCGGTTCCCATAATATCCATACACCAGTTCAAAGGCAATCTTCCCATTCAGTTTTCCTTTGAAATAATGAATCTCTTCCTGTGCTGCCATCGTAGCGGCATAGAAAAAAAGCAATAAAGAAACGACTTTTCTCATAAATTGATTTTCAAATATATAAAAAGACCAATGACAATAGCAGCAAGCAACAGGAAACACACGACGACAAAGGGGATGAAGGCCGCCAGTAATCGCCAGAACGTAGACCAGTAGCTGTACCCCGACATCTGTTTGATGGGAATAATAGGCAACAGTAAGGTCAGCGTGTTATAGATGATTTCTGCCTTCACACTGAAGCACAACAGTGAGGGGATAATGTTATAGAGCAAAAACATATCGGTGATATAAACCATCGACACAAAACACTCCGAGAAACGCAAGTCTGGTATGGCAGGACTGTGGCGGAACAACAGATAAAGCGGGAATGAGAAGACCAGCAGCCCGGCGAGCACCACCACCGAACCATGCTGTTCCAGCCACTCGTCGAATGACATCGTTAATCGCTCTGACTCCTCAACAGCCATCTTTTTTTTATCCTCCTTAGTGAGAGGCTTGTCTGTCTTTATTTCAGACTTTACTTCAGGTTTCTTCTCTCGCGGCTCCAAATGAAGGACATCTTTCGAAAACTGCTTCACAAGTTCTTCACTTTCCTTCTCATTCTGTTTCTCGCGATTGATGCCCTGAATGTTCATGCCCGAATCTACCAACACCGACAAAGCGAGGAGTAGGAAGAACAACTTAAAAGGAGGGAAATAGGCCATCTGCATGCCTCTGAGATAGTCGCGGATCATGTAGCCGGGACGCAGTATCAGGTCACGGATGGTACGAAACATACCCCGATTACCCAAGCCCCAGACGTCAAGATAAAGCAGAAGTGCATTCTTGAAGGAATAGCGGCCTATCTTCGACGACTGTCCACAACGGGGACAATAGTTGCCCTCGTAATGCGTGCCGCAGGTAGCACACTCGTGGTGTACCTCCGAAAGCGGCGCCACCTGATGTGGCTGCTGCTTCCACTCACTGAACCGCTGGTATCTATGATGCAGATCCTTCATTCTAGACTATACGACTGCAAAGGTACAACTATTATTCCATTCCTCCAAACTTATAAATGAAAAACACACGATCAAAAAGAGAGGGCTAAATGCCCTCTCTTGCCAACCCCCACCCTCTTAGCATCGCGAAGTTCTCTCCAAGAAGGAGAGCGACCAAGGTCGAGCGATCTAACGAATCCGTCCCGTTTTCCTGAATTGCCATCGCCACACCGAGGGCCATCCAGCGCTCGGGCTGATCCGAAGGGATGCCGATCGGTTCATCAGGCGCGATGCCAGTGAGCCGACACACATTCTGGATATACGTCGCCGTCAGATTCTCATTGGGCGGAGCCCATTTGCTGATAATCGCCCGGATGGTAAACAACCGATACTTGTGATAATAGGTACGCGTGAGCAGATAAAAGGCTGCGCGCCAACCATATTCCAAACTATCAAACTGGCAAAAACTGGCGTCAGTTTGTTGGGCTCTCAGGCCCTTCCACTGATCCTTCGCCGTACGACGGATATTCAACGGGTTATTGTTTCTAATTCCTCTTGGTAACATAACTTTTTACTCTTTTACCTTTCTTATTAACATTGATCGGTGTACTGTTAGGGAATACTATGCTATAGGCTGCGTCGAGGGCTTTCAGATTAATTCTCCAATAACTGATGCCCGTTTCTACAGCCACAATAGCCCGCAACAGTTCACGATGCTTACGCGGATTGAGACTGGGCAGAGGCAACTCGTTCCAGCCTTCCTGCTCGCACAGGTGACACACCCTCCAGATATAATCATCATTGGCTTCATAACCGAACCACGCCTTCATGACATTGCGGATACAGAAACGCTTATACTGACCACCGAGGAGGCGCCTCGTGCGCTCCAGCTTCCGCCAGAGCATCACGAAGCAATCTTGAGAATTTTCGATTTTGACCATTTTGACCTTGACCGTTATGACAACTTCCGATAATTCCCATCCTCTTCCTGCACCACCAGCCCCTGTTTGCGCCAGTTTTTCAGCATCTGGCGAACCGTGTTGTGGTTCACGTTGGCACCCTTTACCGCCACCGAGTGCTGCATAGCCTGATCGAACGAGAACTGCTGATCCAGTCGCTCAAAGATAGAGTCGTTCCTGCCGCGCTTGGTGCGTTCGCCACTTAGTCCACCTGCATAGTCGCGACTCATAAAAGCATTCTCGATGCGGTCGCGGAAAAAGTAGAGGGCGTTCTCCAACAGCGAGTCGGCTATCACATCATAAGCTTCGAGCATCGTGGGTGTCTGCGCCTTTAACAAGAGTTCTTTCCACAATCCAGGCTGCTGCTTCAGCTGCGTCTCGGCACCGTTCAGTCCATGCTTCTGAATGAGTTGTTCACACACCTTACAGAGCATCAGGCAGCACGTCATTCGCTGGGCTGTTACACAGACGCGGAAGCGCTGACGGGCACGGGTGCGATCGTCGTTCTTCATCGTCTCCAGTCGGATGCGCTCCACCCACTCACGACCTTTCGCCTCCAACTTCGGCAGCACCACCTCGCCATACATCAGGGGTAACAGGTGGGCTATCTGCTGGATGCGCTCACGCTGGCGGTCGGTCAGCACCGGCGGTTTGTCCTCCAACGGTGCAAACGTGTTGTCGGGTGTACGGGCAACGGCGATACGACTCTGGAAACCATCGGTGTAGTTGTTCACCACACGATACAGCGCATCGGGTGTGCCGCACATCGTAACATTCCACAACAGATGTTCGATATGCACGTTCACGGCATCGGCCGATCGCGCCTCACGCTCATACTTGGTGCCGTCATAACTCTGACGGAGCATCACCGAGAAATCGCTCATCGTCGATTTCCATTTCTGCGCCACCGTGTCGGCCTCGGGTGTAAACGAGAAAGCGTGCTTGCCCTCTGTGTTGGCCAGTCGCTCTGCGAGGTTAGCAACGGTTTTGTTCAGCGTCAGACAGCGCACGGGCAGCTTCGGTTCCTCAGGCTGTTCCTTCTTGTTCTTCGCTGCCCGTTTCTTGGCACGCCACTCGTCTTCCTGCATCTGGTACATCTTGTCGAGTGCCGCCACCTCGCTCATCCATGCCTCTAATACTGGGTCGATACCGCCCTTACCCGAAGCGAAGTCACCGGCGATATAAGAGATCAGGTTCAGTCCCTTCTTCTGCCCGTGCACATCGAGCGTTACACCAGTCGCCAACGAACCGATACAGGGGCAGATGGCCATTACCACCGGCATCGTCAGCTGTGGCCCCACGGCATCGATCGAATCTTTGATGCCCTGCGGCATCTTAGGAAGCTTTTGCAACAAGTTACACGACTCAAAGACTTCTATTTCGCACAATGGGGACAGTCCCTTCTGTGAGATTTCCAGCGCATTGAGGGTGTTGCGGAGGCGCTGGGGAAAGCCGTTGAACTCTGAGGCAAGGGCACTCTTGATCTTCGCGCGCTTCTCTTCCAACGGGAACCCGTCGTAACAGGGAATCACTTGGTCGAGCCACTCGAAGTTCCTGCCGCAGATATGCCTTAGGTCGCAAGCCAACTGATAGGTCAGCGTGTCGCGGTCGCCCTGAGTAGGTTCAAAGCCTCGATTGTTTACCTCCCAGTACTTTGCGATGATGTCCGTAAACGGGATGCCGTGATAATGCGTCGGGAATTGTGGTGAATCATGGGGACTGGCATCCATCTGTGCTCTGCTTGCAGGGCACTGTGGTGCCTGTCCCCTGTGATTCGCCTTCGGCGCAGCCGAAACATCAAAGATGCCGTCATCGAGGTAGATCAGCTCGGCCTCGGTGGTACTGAAGAAAACCCTTGTGATGTCCTTCGCCTTTTCATCGTAAGCGACTCCCAGCAAATCGGAAGCCCACTTCAGGTTTGCTTCCTGCGAGAGTTCGGGACGGCGTCTGAACACCAGGTGATAACCCTTCGTTGCCGAATGTTCAAACATCTGCAAACCCAGCTCGTCTTTCTTGCTCAGTACCAGTTCCGGCACCCGCGCCATACGCTCACTTAGCCACGCTTGCTGCTCCTCTGCCGACAGTTCCTTTGGAGCCACGAAGTCGATGTCCATGCCCACGGTGGTGCTCATCGTCTTTGAGCCTTTCAGACTGCCGTCCTCATTCGGCAGACATGAGTAGTTCATCTCCACCAGCTGGTTCTTCAGCTTCTCCTCGCCGTTGCGGATACGCTTCATCAAGGGAATCTGTTCACCGCCGTTCCTCAGCGCCAGATACTCCTCTCTCGAATGGATGGGGCGCATAAACTTTGCGCCGCCATCCCTTTTATAAACAAAATGTACACTCATAGATTAAAAATTAGGATAACCAAGTTTGGAATTCAAATAACGCACGCCATCGAGCGTCCACGTCATATAGATCTTCACTTTCTTCTTGCCTTTCAGCGAATAAGAGACGTGTGTACGCATGCGCACCAGATTGCGGTTGGCGAGATCGTCAGAGATATTCCAGTGGCCGTCACGACGGAACTGAATGCCCATGTCGCTAAGCACATGGTTGAAATCGAAGACCGTCATGTTAAACGTCTTCGCCACCTGCGTGGCGGTCAGCGTATCCTCGGCAGGTTCGTTCAACATGCGCAAGGTGCAACCTACGATGGCATCGGCACGTTCAATGATCTCCTTGCTCGAGAGATGGCGACCATCAGCATCACGGGTAGGAATGTAACCGCCCGTCTGACGAATCTGTGGCAGCACCTCGGCCGTAACCCATCGTTTGAAAGCTTTGGCCTGTGGCAGTTTGGAAGAGAGAATCAGCGAGTAGAGTCCCGACTCATTGATGAGAGTCACGCGGGTTTCGTAGGCAGTGTCGCGAATCGCGACGGTGCCCTTGTCCTCAGCGTCTACATGTTTGTATAGGGCATCGCGGGTATTGCTATATCCCAGCGCCGTAGCAACATCCTTGCCCACGAACATAATCTGATTATTTACCTGGCAAGTACGAATCTCGCCGAAAACTTCACTTTTAAAAATCTGTATTTCTTTTTTCATTGTTTTGTTGAATTACGAGCCTTGGAAAAGCGAAGATTGTTTGAGCTCATTTCATCCGGATACTTCTCCGCTCGTCTTTCAACTCAGGTTAAACTTTAATTTTTCAATTCTTCAATTCTTCAATTTTACAATATCCGTGGCCAGAATCTCTTGGAACGTCTGTCCTTGATACTCGTGGGTAGAGAAACGAAGGGTGGCTGCCACCACATCACCTTCGTAGAACTTGCACGCCGCCAGATTGCCCAGCATGGCGCACACATACTCATTTTCAAACTTTCCGCCACCCAGTTCGCGCAACACGATATTGCACTTCTGGATGGAACCACTCTCGGCCTTAGCCGACTGCACGCCAAATGCTTCGCCCTGGCGTACCACTCTTAAGATTTTTATTTCCATTGTAATTTGTTTAATGTACATGCGTTTGCATATGTGCGTGTATGCATACGCGAGATTTCATATTTCTCCTCGGCCTTCCGAGCGTGTCCTTTGTGTCAGCATGTCAAAGATCGTGCAAGCCGAATGCAGAGCCAAGCTCGCTTGAGCTCCGTTGAGGCGCAGCCGATGTTCGAGGCGCAGCCTCAAAGATCCCCGCAACCAACTGATTGCGAGTGCAAAGGTACGGCAAGTAAAAAGAGTGCAAAAAAATAAAAGTCAGCTGACACATATTAATAATTTATCAACTGACTTTCAACAAGTTACGTTTCTCGAAATAACGAAAAATAAAATTAGATGTGCTTTTTTATTACCTCCTTGATGGCTTTCACTTCTTCGCGGGTCAACTCAGAGTCAGAAGAGTCATAGTTCGAATAGTTATTAATGTACGTATAATGCGTCTTACCTGTGTAGATAAGTGCATCTGCCTGCTTGGGATTTACATCGTACACACCTTCTCCGCACAACAGTCCCACAATATTACAAGTAAGTTTCTGGTTATACCCTCCTTTGAACGTGTTTGGCGACACCAGCTTTAGTTTCTTCTGCAAGTCACCAACCATCAGGATTGCATCCAACAACTCATCGTAGTTTTCATAAAAGTCTGACACCACATACTCGCTAAGCGGCTTTAAGTCGGTTAGCATACCTATCAGACACTCCTCCAACTTACGGTCGTGATTAGCTCTCTTCAATTGATCAAGGTCTTGATAAATAAGGCCGAGCGTAGTCTCAAAACGGAAGTAGTAACCATAACGAGCAGGGCTGTAGGTGTCGCGATTTTCATACATATAGTTACCGATGGCCTCCTTATTGTCAAACTCAAAACGCCCCATTCGCAAATCAACCATATCGCGCAGCAATGCATAACGCTGAATCTGCACTTCGCTCATGCAGTCCACTTCCAGCCCAAGCTGCTCCAACTCTTCTTTGGCTTTCGTGCGTTTCGATCTTGGAATCTCGTAGTAGTCATCACGCAGGAACTTGGAATCAAGCAGGCTCTTTAGCATCAGTCCGACGCGTTCCGTTAAATCCTCTTCCGTCACACCGCAGCCGTGACGTTTAGTCCAAATAGCATGATCCTGTCGCGCCTGTTGAATGGTATCTTGCTGCTGGGCAAGGATGGTGTCATAATACTCACCACCTGGCACAGCCGTCAGCTTTACCTCTACCTGACGCGTAATCATATCGAGTTTGATATAGTCGATATGGCGACCGCCCGTCTCAAAGGCAGCCGCACGATTGAATATTTCTTCTAACAAATCACTCATGATGCACTACCTGTATATTCAAAATAAATGTAGAGCGAGCGATAGTTCTCGTCAGGCTCCGTTTCTGTGTTTACTTCAAAATGGGAGAAATCAAATATCACATCACCATCCGACATCGGGTCACGCTTATAACTAGTAAAATAGCTGGGCGCTATCTCACCATTAAGAGCATCTTCCATCACTTGTCTTTCCAACTCTGCCAATATTTCGTATGGACGGAAATAGCGGTCGTAGTCGCCAAGCGTAAACATTTCAAGGAAATACTTCAGGTTGCTCACCACCAATATCGTGACACCGTGCTTGCCGGGCATTCCTTTTGGCAATACTATTGATACTGAAGTATCATCACCCCATTCTGTGTGGGTGATCTCTTCTTTGTATTCAGGATTCTCTATTATCATTTGTCTGTCGATTTAGATTTCTTATTCAAGCCGTAACCTCTCGTTGAGGGATCTACAAATTTAAAGATGTTTTCTTGTGGAGCAAAGGGGGCTAGGTCGGCCTTGTGCCGGCAGTTAAGCTGATGCCTCAGACTTTCCTTTTGAGCCTCCATCTGATTGTTCTTCAACATCTTGTTCGATACAAACGTAGTGAAGTTGAAGTATCGACGGTTGGCGCCCGATAAGCCTAAAGAGATACCATTACGCGAATAGGTTATCAGGTTCTTAAAGCCTGCCTGACGATTGTATTCTTCGTTTTCCTCGAAATACATACGGTCGTCATCGTCGAGTTTTATTTTTAAATCTGTCACAGTCTCATCCATCGCATCATGGTGCTCCCTCAAAACCATCTTCACAAGATTAGGGAAGTCGGGCTGAGCCAATCCCCTAGCCTCCACAAAGCGCTTGCGAAACTGGTTGAAATAATGCGGCGGGAACTCGTTACACATGATAGTATCTTCGTTGTGTGCATTAAACAAGTAGATGCCCATACCGTTGTTACTTTCAAGTTTGGCGTGAGAGACAACATAAGACTGATAGCCCTTCACGTTGACAATGTCTTTTTTCAGTACAGCTTTGCTCTCAGCCTCTACGATAACCGTCCACATTCCCATCCCTTCAAACGTTCGCTCGAAAGTATAGAAGGTCGGAAATACCTTAGTTTTGAACACAATCTTATGATTGTGGTTCATCCAGCCCATAGCGGCCTCGTGCAGCAGCGGCTTCATCTTCTCCATTTGCTTCACCTTCTCTTCTGGTGTCATTGTAGGGAGTATCATACTATCTTCTTACCTTTCTTTACCTATATGAATAATATGTCACGCATTCGAACTGCAAAGGTACGAAAATTCCAGCATATATTAGCAAGTATTTCTGAAAAGATACAATTATTTTTTCATAAATTATTATAATAACTCCTTCGAAAATCTTAACGCAGTTTTAACGAAAAAAGTTTGGTGGAATGAAATCCTTTTAATACCTTTGCTAATAAAGTTAAATATCTAATTATCAATAAATTATATATAATATGACATTAGCGTCCCATTTTTAACGGGACGCTAATGATGCCATATTTATAATGCTATAGAATTGATTTTAAAAATCACGGACTCACAAACTTCACGATACAGTCAATACATATTGGCTTGCCCGTTATAGTATCAACGAACACGTTGGCGGGATGCATGTCTTCTAACGCCAGACGATCTGAGATGTAATTAACGCCCTCACCGTTCCAATTGTCACGGAAACCTTTGGCTGAAACCATATCGTCTATTTCTTCCTTTGTAGCCAGACGCAGACAGTTCACGTAGGGCTGTGTCAACACAATACGCATCAAGCCGTCACTGTCGCGAGTAAAGCCAATCACTTTCATTGCTGTCTCAGGAAAGAGATAGTTGTGAAGCACAATCGCATCAAGTGCCTTCTGCCAAGTAGAATAGATGGAGGTTCGCTCTTTTACAACCGATGTGTTGCCATCACTATAATATACCTTTGCTTCAGCGCCCTGTGCTATCATGGGGCCAAACTCCGCAGTAAGTATATGCTCCGAATCATCCTCCCACAGATTCGCAGCCTTAGCCCATTGTTCAATGAGTTTTTCCTGCTGCTCGTCTATTTCCCAATTTGCTGGGCCTCCCGTGCGGCCTTCAGCATTGCAACTTGCTCTAAGGCTTGCTGACGCGTAGCATGCGATGATGGACGCCCCAATGAGAGGCGAGCCTCCCTTGCAGAGTCCTGCATGCTCTGATAGATTGAATCTAGAAAAATCTTCTCTCCCATTTTGTATATCGTTTGCGTAGTTATCTATCATTTGCAGCGGCTGGGCAGTTAAACCCTCTGCTGCGATGGCGGTGTATATGTCGTTCAATACATCCATAACCTTGTTATGCTCTTTTGATTGCAAAGATAACTAATCTTTTTCTAACACCAAAGCAAAACACAAATAATTATACATGAAAATTAAATTTTCCCAATATTCCTTGTTCAATTCAAAAACAAATAGTACCTTTGCATCTCAATTGGATAATTGGTTCATTTTGCCAGCAGTGATGCTCGCATGAACGTTATTCTTATAATCACCGTCGTGATGACGGCAATGCTTTTCAAGTCATACCGTCAATGACGGTTTAAAATGCATTAGAATTATGGCTAAAGTTAATTATTGGGGCTCAGAGGAGCCCCATTTTTATTCCCTTTTATAATCTCACAATGGGGATGTCCCCATTGTGAGATTAGGGGTTAGTCTTCTTCTATTTTTTCCCAATCCATGATTTGCTGGAAGGTGGAGCCATCTTCATTAG
>JAEEGK010006032.1_pt1 | contig 29181 bp, 23 predicted proteins | sample 8958771 | NCBI WGS metagenome assembly JAEEGK01 (sample SAMN16246547, study PRJNA631951) | gut metagenome | biome: gut microbiome; feature: rumen; material: SC-attached | host: Bos | place: Iran: Karaj | collected 2018-10 | reverse complement strand
AACGTGTACTCTACACCGATATCCAGGCAATGTTCGACAACGATCCTGCTGCGCCCAACTATGGCGAGGTCATCTTCTGCTATCCGGTGGTGAACACCATGACGCACTACCGCATTGCCCACAAGCTGCACGAGTTGTGCATACCCGTCATACCGCGCATCATCACCGAGCTGGCGCACTCGCGTACCGGCATCGACATACACCCCGGAGCCCAGATAGGAGAATACTTCGCCATAGACCACGGCACTGGTGTCGTCATCGGCGAGACGGCCATTATCGGCAACCACGTCACTCTCTATCAGGGTGTGACGCTCGGTGCCAAGAGCTTCAAGTACGATGCTGACGGCAACATGCTAAACATCCCGCGTCACCCCATCATCGAGGACTACGTCACTATTTACAGTAACGCCTCTATTCTGGGACGCATCACCATCGGTCATCACTCCGTTATCGGCGGCAATATTTGGGTGACCAACAATGTCCCACCATACTCCCGCATACAGCAGGGCAAGGCCGTAGATTCCACGTTCCAGGGAGGACTGGGCATCTAGATGCCATATTAATGATGGCTCATTCGAAGCTGAGCTTCTCCAGTCGCTGACGCAACTGCTGCTCCTCGGAGAATCGTATGGCCAGACGAAGGCGGCAAGTGTTGTCGAAGGCCTGTTCCACGATGCGCGGCTGCATGTCCTTGACAACACGCATCACCTGATTCATCATCACGTAAGGAAATTCGTAGTCGACGATGGCCTCCACCTGTCGTTCCTCTACCTTGGCGTGTGCCAAAGCGTCAGCGGCAGCCTCACGATAGGCAATGATAAGGCCGCTGGTGCCGAGGTTCACGCCGCCATAGTAGCGCACCACGACAATGAGCACATCGGTCAGTCCGTTCGACTTTATCTGCCCCAGGATGGGCTTGCCGGCCGTGCTCGAGGGCTCGCCGTCGTCGTTGGCCCGGAAGTCAAGCCCTTCGGGCCCCAGCATGTAGGCATAGCAGCAGTGGCGCGCATCGTAGTACTTTTTGCGGTAGCGGTCGACGATGGCCTTCACCTGTTCGGCGTCTTCCACATGATGAGCAAAAGCGAGGAACTTACTGCGCTTTTCGGTGTAGTATCCCTCGCCTTCGCCTGCTATGGTCTTGTAGCTGTCGGCCATCATCAGCTGAGTTTGTGGATGACGAGTCCGCTACGCAGTTTCGGTTCGAACCATGTGGCCTTTGGCGGCATGATTTTCCCTGAGTCGGCAATGTCCATGATCTGCTGCATGGAGACGGGATAGAGGGCCAGGGCCGTGCGCATCTCGCCACTGTCAACACGGCGCTTCAGCTCGCCCAGGCCGCGCAGTCCGCCCACGAAGTCGATGCGGTCGCTCGAGCGGAGGTCCTTGATGCCGAGAATCTCGTCGAGAATCAGTCGGCTCGAAATGTCAACGTCGAGCACGCCGATGGGGTCGCTGTTGTCGTAGGTGCCTTCCTTGGCCTTCAGCGAATACCACTCGCCGTCGAGATAGAGCGAGAACTCATGCAGCGATGCGGGCTTGTAGATGTCGGCGCCCTTCTTCTCCACCTCGAAGTTCTTCTGGAGTGCCTCGAGGAACTCTTCAGACGAGAGTCCGTTCAGGTCGCGAATCACGCGGTTGTAGTCGAGAATCGTCAGCTGGCTTGCCTGGAAGCACACGGCCATGAAGTAGTTGTACTCCTCGTCGCCGCGGTGGTTGGGGTTCTGCTTCTGCTTTTCGGCGCCCACCAGGGCTGCTGCTGCCGAGCGGTGATGGCCGTCGGCGATATAGAGCGATGGCATCTTGGCAAACTCCTCGGTAATGGTGCGGATGTCGGCATCGTCGGAGATAATCCAGAACTTGTGGCCGAAGCCGTCGATGGGTGCGATGAAGTCGTACTCGGGCTCGGTCTGTGCGTATTTCATGATGAGCGCGTCGAGCACCTTGTTGTCGGGATAGGCAAAGAACACGGGCTCGATGTTGGCATTGTTCACGCGGACGTGCTTCATGCGGTCTTCCTCCTTGTCGCGGCGGGTGAGCTCGTGCTTCTTGATGACGCCCGTCATATAGTCGTTGACGTAGGCGCCCACAACCAGTCCGTACTGCGTCTTGCCGTTCATCGTCTGGGCATAGATATAATACTGCTCCTTGTCGTCCTGCACCAGCCAGCCGTTGTCCTGGAACTTCTGGAAGTTCTCGGCAGCCTTCTCATAGACGCGCGGGTCGTACTCGCTGGTCCCTTCGGGGAAGTCAATCTCGGGCTTGATGATGTGGTACAGACTTTTCTCGTTGTCGCCGGCTTCCAGGCGTGCCTCCTCAGAGTTCAGCACGTCGTAGGGGCGGCTCTCCACCTGCTCCACGAGATTCTTCGGAGGGCGGATTCCTTTGAATGGTTTTACGATTGCCATGAATATTTTGTTTGTTACTTGTTTAGTCGAGAAGAGTGGTTGAACGCACGCGAGAGAGCGTCTCGGGCGTCATCTGCAGGTAGCTGGCGATATACACCAGCGGTGCACGCAGGGCCAGCTGCGGCGACAGCTTGCACATACGGCGGTAGCGGTTCTCGGCGCTCTCGAAGCGTACGAGGTCGGCATGCACCTGCGAGAGTATCAGGCTCTCTTCGAGTATCTTGCGGTAGAGAATCTGAATGTTCACGTTGTGGAGCGCCACCTCTTCGAGCCGCTTCTTGGGAAGGGCATAGATGACACAGGGCTCGAGCGCCTCGATCTGGATATGCGAAGGCTGCTCCTTGAAAAGGCTCTCGATGCTCATCATGATAGAGCCCTCGACGGCCAGGTATTCGGTGACCTCCTTGTTATTCTTGGTGTAGAATTCGCGTGCCAGTCCCTTGTCGATATAGATAATTTCGCTGCATACTTCGCCCTCGGCGAGAATCGTCTCACCCTTGGCGTATTTACGATGTACGAGCACACTCTCGAGGATGTCCAGCTCGTCGTGCGTCATTGTGCTGTACTTGCGTGCCAGTTCCCTGGCAATGTCGCGTGTTGTGTTCTGCAGTTCTTTCATTTTCAGGATATTTTAGTGTAGTTGATTAGTTGAGTTGTTTTATTAATCGAGTTTAAGAACGGCCAGGAATGCCTTCTGCGGCACTTCCACGTTGCCTATCTGCTTCATGCGTTTCTTTCCTTTCTTCTGCTTCTCCAGCAGCTTGCGCTTACGGCTGACGTCGCCGCCATAGCACTTGGCCGTGACGTCCTTGCGCACCTGCTTCACCGTCTCGCGGGCCACAATCTTGGCGCCGATGGCTGCCTGTATGGCAATGTCGAACTGCTGGCGCGGAATCAGTTCCTTCAGCTTCTCACACATGCGGCGGCCGAAGGTGACGGCATTGTCCTGGTGAGTGAGCGTGGAGAGTGCATCCACGGGCTCGCCGTTGAGCAGGATGTCGAGCTTGATGAGCTTCGACGGGCGGAACGAATCGATGTGGTAGTCGAACGAGGCATAGCCCTTCGAGATGCTCTTCAGCTTGTCGTAGAAATCAATCACGATTTCGCCGAGCGGTATCATGAACAGCAGCTCCACGCGGTTGCCGCTGACGTAGTCTTGCTTAATAAGCTCGCCGCGCTTGTCGAGGCACAGCTTCATGATGGGGCCGATGAAATTGGCATCGGTGATGATGGAGGCCTTGATATAAGGCTCCTCGATATGGTCGATGAGCGTCTGGTCGGGCAGTCCGCTGGGGTTGTGCACCTCACGCTTGCCACCCTGCTTGTCGTAGACCATGTACGACACGTTGGGCACGGTTGTGATGACGTCCATATTGAACTCACGGTCGAGTCGCTCCTGCACAATCTCCATGTGGAGCAGGCCGAGGAAACCGCAACGGAAACCGAAGCCGAGGGCAACCGACGACTCAGGGGTGAACGTCAGCGAGGCATCGTTCAGCTGCAGCTTTTCGAGCGATGCGCGAAGGTTCTCGTAGTCGGTAGGGTCGATGGGATAAACGCCGGCAAACACCATGGGCTTCACTTCCTGGAATCCCTCGATGGCCTTCTGGCAGGGGTTGCTCACGTGGGTGATGGTGTCGCCCACCTTCACTTCCTTGGCATCCTTGATGCCGCTGATGATGTAGCCCACCTCGCCGGCCGAAAGTTCGGTGCGGGGCACCATGTCCATCTTCAGCACGCCCACCTCGTCGGCATCGTACTCCATTCCGGTGTTGAAGAACTTCACCTTGTCGCCCTTTCGGATGCGTCCGTTCTCAATCTTGAAATAGGCAATGATGCCGCGGAAGGAATTGAAAACGGAGTCGAATATCAGCGCCTGGAGCGGAGCTTCGGTGGAGCCTTCGGGATGGGGCACTCGTTCCACGACGGCCTTCAGTATTTCCTCGACGCCCTCGCCGGTCTTGCCACTGGCACGGATGATGCCGCTGCGGTCGCAACCCAGCAGGTCTACGATTTCGTCTTCCACCTCGTCGGGCATGGCGCTGGGCATGTCGATTTTATTGATGACGGGAATAATCTCAAGGTCGTGGTCGATGGCCATATAAAGATTCGAAATGGTCTGTGCCTGAACGCCTTGCGTGGCGTCGACCACCAGTATGGCGCCCTCGCAGGCGGCAATGGAACGGCTGACCTCGTAGGAGAAGTCAACGTGTCCCGGGGTGTCGATAAGATTCAGTTTGTAGGTCTCGCCATTGTATTGGTATTCCATCTGAATGGCGTGACTTTTTATGGTGATACCACGCTCTTTCTCCAAATCCATGTCGTCGAGCATCTGGCCCTCCGTAATCTGGATGGTATTGGTGAATTCCAGCAGACGGTCGGCAATAGTGCTCTTACCATGGTCGATATGAGCAATGATACAAAAGTTTCTTATATGCTGCATTTGTTTTTTTACCTTTTAAAGTGCAAAAATACGAATTTTCCATCTTTTTACAACATTTTGGCGGGGATTTTTTGTAATTAGATAGAAAATTTCTAATTTTGCAACATATATGAAGAAGATTTTTTTAGTTGCCATAATGGCTGCCGCGCTGACGGCCTGCCATGAAAACCTCGACGAGAGGGCTGCCCGCGAGGCGCAAGAGTTCACCCGTAAGTCCTGCCCCATGAAGATTGGGGAGGGTATTGTGATTGACAGCATGACCTTCGACAACACCTCGAAGACCGTGCGCTATATGTATTCGCTCAGCGGCATGATGGACACCACCATCACCGAGGAAATCTCGAAAAAGGTGGAGCAGCAGATGCTGGAGGATGTGCGCAACAGTCCGCACCTGAAGGTGTACAAGGAGGCCGGCTATCGCTTCCGCTATACCTTCTTCTCGACCAAGCAGCCCCGCCAGCTCATCCTCGACTACGTCTTCACGCCCGAGCAGTATAACGCGAAGGAATAGTTGTTCCTGAAACTTTAAGTATAAAAAGAATCCTGCGACTCATTAGTGAACCGCAGGATTATTTTGTAAATGAAACTCCCTCCTTAAAAAGGAGAAAATGGCGGGGCAGATTACTCTTCAACAGCCTCGGGCTTCATGTTGGTGTAAACCGTCTGCACGTCGTCGAAGTCTTCTAGCTTCTCGACCATTTTGTCGATGGTCTCGCGCTGCTCGGGAGTGACATCCTTCAGGTCGTTGGGGATGCGGGTGAACTCAGCACCGGTTACCTCGAAGCCATTCTCCTCGAGATGCTTCTGAATGGCGCTGAACGACTGCGGGTCGCCATAGATGGTGATGCTGCCCTCTTCCTCATCCTCGTCGAACTCATCGTCAACGCCGTAGTCGATAAGGTCAAGAATCAGCTCGTCCATGTCGATGCCATCCTTCTTCTTGAAGGTGAAGCAGCTCTTGTGGTCGAAAAGGAACGACAGCGAGCCCTGGGTGCCCAGGTTTCCGTTGAACTTGTTGAACACCGAACGAACGTCGCCCACAGTGCGGGTGGTATTGTCGGTAAGGGTTTCCACAAAGACGGCCACGCCATGAGGGCCATATCCCTCGTAGGTGACTTCCTTGTAGTCGCTCTGGTCCTTGCCCATGGCGTTCTTGATAGCGCGCTCGATGTTGTCCTTAGGCATGTTCTCGCGCTTGGCATTGGCAATACAGGCACGGAGTGCAGGGTTCATGTCGGGTTCCGGACCGCCAGCCTTCACGGCAATGGCAATCTGCTTACCAATCTTTGTAAATGTCTTGGCCATGTGGCCCCATCGCTTCAGCTTTGCTGCTTTACGATATTCAAATGCTCTTCCCATTGTTTGCTTTTATTTTATGTTTCTACTCTTTGTCAAATTGTGAAATGGTCCAATTATCTCAGCTCAGCTCCAATCTGCTTCTTCAGACTCTGGATGATTTTCTGCATCACGGCGTCGATAGCCTTGTCGTTGAGCGTCTTCTGCTCGTCCTGAAGGATGAAGTTCACGGCATAGCTCTTCTTGCCCTCAGGCAGGTTCTTGCCCTCGTAGACATCGAAGAGTTCAACTTTCTTCAGCAGCTTGCGGTCGGCAGCGTATGCCACCTGTTCAATGCGTGCAAACTCTACGTCCTTGTCGATGAGCAGGGCGAGATCGCGGCTCACGGCAGGATACTTGGAAATCTCCTTGAAGCCCACCTTCTGCTTGCTCACGGCCTTCATCAGCTGTGCCCAATGCAGGTCGGCGAAATACACTTCGTTGTCGATGCCGAGTTTCTTCTGAATGGCACGTGCCACGACACCCATTTCGACGAGCGTCTTGCCGCCACGATTCTCAACGGCAATGCCCTTCGAGAAGATGTTGTTTTCGCTGGCCTTGAATACCACGGCACCAAACGGCAGTCCGATACGATTCAGGATATTCAGCACATAGGCCTTCAGCTCGTAGAACGAACTCTGCTCGTCGGGATGTGCCCATGAGCCTTCCACGCGCTTGCCAGTCACCCAAAGTCCCAGATGAGTCTCCTCGGAGTAGGCTTTCATCGGATTCTGGGCATCTGCCTTTTCGTTGAAATGGCTGTAGGTATTGCCGAACTCAAAGAATTTCAGGTTGGGGTTCTTGCGGTTGGCATTGTGGGCGATGCTCTCCAGTCCGCCAAACAGAATTGACTGGCGCATCACGTTGAGGTCGCTCGAAAGCGGATTCACGATTCTGACGAGATTGTCGGCAGGATAGCTGTTCAAAGCGTCGTCGTAGTAGGCCGACTTTGTCAGCGAGTTGTTCAGAATCTCGTTGAATCCTGCACCAACAAGCATCTCGCCCACCAGGTTCTCCAGCTTGTGCTTCTGGTCTTCCTGACCTTTGATGACGAGGCTCGACTTGAGCTGCTCGGGCATTTCCACATTATTATAACCATACACGCGCAGGATGTCTTCAACCACGTCACAAGGACGCTGCACATCCACGCGATAGGCAGGAACTTCGAGTTGCAGGCCTTCGGCATCTTCGGACTTAATCACCATCTCTAACGAGGTTACAATGCTCTTGATGGTATCGTGCGGAATCTCCTTTCCGATGAGTTGGTGTACATAATCATACTTCAAATCAACATTGAAGTTGGGCAGCGGCTCAGGATAGATATCCTTTATTTCCATCGACACCTTTCCGCCGGCCAGCTCCTTGCAGAGGATGGCAGCCTGCTTCAGGGCATAGATTGTTCCGTTAGGATCAATGCCGCGCTCGAAACGGAACGATGAGTCCGTGGAAAGTCCATGGCGACGGGCACTCTTACGAATCCATGTGGGATGGAAGTAAGCCGACTCTAAAACAACGTTGCGGGTTGTCTCGTAGGTACCACTACCCTTTCCACCAAACACGCCGGCAATACACATGGGCTCTTCGGCATTGCAGATGGCCAGGTCGCGCTCAGAGAGTTTATGCTCTTCGCCGTCAAGAGTGACGAAAGGTGTACCCTCGGGCATGGTCTTCACCACAATCTTGTGGCCCTTCACCATGTCGGCATCGAAGCAATGCATAGGCTGTCCGTAGGCCATCATCACATAGTTCGTGATGTCCACGATATTGTTGATGGGACGCAGTCCGATGGTGTTCAGCTTGTTCTTCAGCCATTCTGGCGATTCCTTTATCTCACAGTCGGTTATGCTGACACAAGCATAGCGCTTGCAGGCCTCGGTATTTTCGATTTCAACCTCCACGGGAAGGTCGTGGTTGTCAACGGCGAACTCTTCGTCGGAAGGACGGTGAAGGCTTGTCTTATAGCCGTTCTGAACGAGCCACGCATACAAGTCGCGGGCAACGCCCCAATGTGAGAGGGCGTCAGCACGGTTAGCAGTAATGTCGACCTCGATGAGCCAGTCGCTCTCCAGGTGATAGTATTCAGCAGCAGGCTGTCCTACAGGAGCATCCTCGGGAAGTACGATGATTCCGTCGTGAGAGGTACCCACGCCGATTTCGTCTTCAGCACAGATCATGCCGAGACTTTCCACGCCGCGAAGCTTTGATTTCTTAATCAGGAATTCCTTGTCGCCATCATAGAGCACACAACCCAAGTCGGCTACGATGACTTTCTGACCTGCGGCAACATTGGGAGCGCCACAGACAATCTGCTGGGGTTCGCCCTTGCCGAGGTCAACAGTGGTCACGTGCAGATGGTCGCTGTTGGGGTGCATCTCGCAGGTGAGCACCTTACCTACATAGAGACCTTTCAATCCGCCACGGATTGACTGTACCTCTTCAAGTGCGTCGACTTCAAGTCCCTCTGAGGTGAGTGCATCGCACACTTCCTGGGGCGTCAGGTCGAAGTCAACATATTCTTTCAACCATTTATATGAAATATTCATTGCAATGTATTTTTATAGAATCCTATTTTAAAACGGGTGCAAAATTACAAAAAAAACTGATAACCTCTGCACGAATGCCCGAAAATATGGAAAAATGCCAATGATTCGGGCCGGCAGGTAGGCTTCTGCAATCTTTTTGTCATTCCACAATGCCAGCCTGACGCCATTGCTCAGCGAGCTGCTTGGCATCGGTATAGGCGGTATCCTCGTCTACTTCATACTGTTCGAGCAGCAGCTTGGCGAGGTCTTCGTGGGTGAAGCTTTCAAGTTGCTGTACTTCCTTCCACAAATATGCCGACGACTCGTTCATGCTGATGATATTGCTGAAGTCGATGTTTTCCTTGCCCTCAGCTACGATAATCTGCTCTCCACAGACGTTTCGCAAATTAAAACCTGGTTTTGCTTTCACTTTTATCTTATTTTATTTAGAATTTTAAATCATACGGGATTGTTGGCCGCAAAGATGGCCATGCGCTCGTCGAGCAGCTCGTACTGGTTGTCGTTGATGAACGACGTACACACGCGGAGTCCTTCCTGATGGCTGCCGGTGGTAATCAGGCAGATGGCACTCACGCCATAGTACATCAGTTCGTGGGCCAGCTGGCCGCTAGTCATTCCGGGATAGCCGATGGTGAAATAGAAGCCGTCGGCAATCGGTTCATCGAGGTCCTTGTCGTAAACCACATAGAAGTTATGACGGCAGAAGATTTCCTTCAGCTTGTGGGCACGGTCGCCATAGACGCTGATTTCCTTGCGGAAGTCGTAGTCGCCATCGGTGGCAGCCTTCAGCATGGCAGCCATGGCATACTGGGCGCTGTGGCTGGTTCCCGACGAGAGTGCATAAAGCATGCGGGTAGAGAACACCAGACCGAACGGAAGTCCTTCGTAGCGATTGCTGAGCGCAGGATAATGGCGATGGAACAGTTTGTCAGAAATGCACGTCACACCAATACGCTCACCAGCATAACTGAAGGCCTTGCTGCCGCTAATCAGGAGAATATAGTTGTCGGTATAGCGGGCAACGGTAGCCTGATAAGGAGGCTCGAAGGGAACGCTCAGGTTCTTGCGGAAGTCCATGGCAAAATAGGCGAGGTCTTCCATCACTACAACATCGTAGCGGGTGGCCAGCTGACCTATCACCTCCAGTTCCTGTTCGTTCAGACAAATCCATGCCGGGTTGTTCGGGTTGCTGTACACAATGGCACAGATGTTTCCCTTTTCAAGATAGCTCTCCAACTTTGCCTTAAGCTTAGAACCGCGGTAATCGTAAACATCGAATGTTTCGAACTTCACGCCCATCACCTGCAGCTGCATTTTCTGAACGGGGAAGCCGGGGTCGATGAAGAGTACGGTGTCTTTCTTCGGGTCAGCCTGACTGCAGGTCAGGAATGATGCAAAGGTGCCCTGCATGCTACCGCTCACGGGGACGCATCCCTCGGGGGCAATGTCAACACCGATGAACGCCTTCACGAAACGCGAGGCCTCTTTCTTCAGTTCGGGATAACCCTGAATGTCGGGATACGAATGTGCTATTCCATCGTTCAATGCCTTTATCTGTGCCTTAACGCCGACCTCGGCTGCCGGAAGACCGGGGATGCCCATCTCCATTTTGATGAATTCTATTCCAGAAGCCGCTTCCGACTTGGCAGCAACCTGCTTCACCTCACGGATAGTGGCTTTGGCAAAATCTGTGATGCCAAGCTGTTCGATAAGGTTGTCGACTATTTGCCTGTCGATGGGTGTCTTGTTTTCTTTCTTTTCCATTTTCTGATTATTTCAGGTATTCGGCTGGGCAGCCTTGCCGATGGCAAGTGCCTTGATGTTCTGCTCAACGATGGATTCTCCCTTGCGGGCAAACACTCGCTGGATGGCTGCTTCCAACTTGTCGTACTCGATGCCAAGTGCCTTCTGGGCGGCCCCAAGCAGGATGACATTTGCCGAACGTGGAACGTTATTCTCTTTTGCCATCGATTCGATATCGATCATGATAACATGGTCAAGCTTCTTATAGTCGGCCTTGATGGTCTCCATGTCGGGATAGTTGGGGATGTTCACGAAAGGAGCGCTCGAAGTGATAATCCAGCCGTTCTTATTGAGGAATGGAAGATAGCGCAGCGCCTCCATGGGTTCCATTGAAATGATGACATCGGCACCACCGAGGGCAATCAGGTCACTATTGATGGGGTTAGAAGAAATACGCAGATTGCTCTGCACATCACCACCACGCTGTGACATGCCGTGAACCTCGGCCTGCTTGATATACAGATTTTCCTTCATGGCGGCCTCGCCGATAATCGTGGCGATGGAGAGGATTCCCTGTCCGCCTACGCCACACAATATAATGTCGGTTTTCATTATGCTTGATTTTATATGGATTGTTATTATTTTGCAGCCTTCTCGGCAGCCTTTTTCTGCTTGAGGTGGCGCTGAAGCGTCTGCATGCACTCACGACGAGGGATAATCACGCTGACACCCTTATACTCGATTTCATCGCGAAGAATCTGGGTAATCTCGGGCATGTTCTTCGGAAGCGGAACAACCACTTTCAGGTGTTCATTGTCAAGACCAAGGCCGCGTACGATGGCCTCAAACTTGTTGGTGCCTGCAGAATCTTGTCCGCCGGTCATACCGGTCGTGAGGTTATCGCTGATAATCACGGTGATGTTGGCATTTTCGTTGATGGCATCCAAGAGGCCCGTCATTCCGCTGTGAGTGAAAGTAGAGTCGCCGATGATGGCTACGGCAGGCCACTGACCGGCATCGGCAGCACCTTTGGCCATCGTGATCGAAGCACCCATGTCTACACAAGAGTGAATAGCCTTATAGGGAGGCAGGAAACCAAGCGTATAGCAACCAATGTCGCCGAACACGCGTGCGTTGGGATAATCCTCGAGTACCTTGTTAAGTGCTGTATACACATCGCGATGACCGCAGCCCTGGCAAAGTGCGGGCGGACGCGGGGTAACATCCTCGCAGGGAGCAAAGACCTCATCCGAGGGTATACCGAGCGCTTTTTTCACATGGTCGGGATTCAGCTCGCCCGTGCGGGGAAGTTCTCCTGTAAGTCGTCCCATGATGCTTTCCGATTCATTTACACCTCTGATGATGTCTTCGATGAAGGGCTGTCCTTCTTCTACCACCAGCACCTTCTCGTTCTCCTCCAGCATCTTGCGGACGAGTTTCTTGGGAAGAGGATATTGTGAAATCTTCAGCACGCTGTATGGACAGCCATCCTTGAAGCACTCCATCACATAGTTATAGCCAATACCGCTGGCAATGATGCCCAGACTATGGTCGGTGCCGTCCACATATTTATTATAAGGAGACTCAACAGCATCCTGTTCTAGTTCTTTCTGCTGACCGGTAACCACCACATTGCGCTTGCGGGCAAAGGCTGGAAGCAGCACCCAGTCGCTGGCCTTAGCGTTGTAGTTCAGCTCGTTCTCCTGGCGCGGGGTATCCTTAACCTCTACCACGGCGCGGCTATGGGCCATACGAGTCGTTACGCGCATCAGAACGGGAAGATGAATCTTCTCGGAATAGTCAAAGGCAAACTCCATCATGTCGTAAGCTTCCTGCTGACTGCTAGGCTCAAATGTTGGAATCATAGCGAACTTGGCATAGAAGCGGCTGTCCTGCTCATCCTGTGATGAATGCATGGAGGGGTCGTCGGCAACTAACACGACGATACCACCATTGGTTCCCGTCATGGCAGAGTTCACAAAGGGGTCGGCACAGACATTCAGTCCGACGTGCTTCATGCACACCAAAGCGCGCTTGCCCATATACGACATTCCGAGAGCAGCCTCCATGGCCGTCTTCTCGTTGGTTGACCACCGGCGGTGAACATTGCGTTCTTTTGCCAATGGTGATTCCTGAATGAATTCCGTGATTTCTGTTGAAGGAGTGCCAGGATAAGCGTAAACACCGCTTAATCCGGCATCAAGCGCTCCTTGCGCTATGGCTTCGTCGCCTAATAATAATCTTCTCATAATTATGTTGATTTTTATTTCAGATTCTTGATGAAATGGCGTGCTATCTGGCGCAGCAGATGATTGCGGGTGTTGCCTCCATAGATGCTGTGATTGCGCTCACGATAGAAACGCTCGCTGAAGTCTTTGTCGGCCTGAACAAGTGCTTCGGCATACTCAATTGTATTCTCGGGATGTACATTGTCGTCGGCGGTTCCATGACAGAGGAGCAGGTCGCCGTGAAGTTTCTCGGCACGGCTGATGGCATTGTCGTCGTATCCTGCGCCGTTTTCCTGTGGCGTCTGCATATAGCGCTCGGTATAGACGGTGTCGTAGAAACGATAGCTAGTAACGGGAGCCACGGCAACGCCTGCCTTGAACACGCCCCTACCCTCGCTCATCGACATCAGCGTGCAGAATCCGCCATAGCTCCATCCCCAGATGCCAATACGGTCTTTGTCGACATAAGGCAGGGAAGCGAGATAAAGCGCTGTTTCCACCTGGTCGCGACTTTCCAACTGTCCAAGCTTCCGATAGGTGCATTTCTCGAACTCAGCACCACGACCGCCTGTTCCACGACCATCCACGCAAACAACTATAAAACCTTCCTGGGCAAGATAATTGTCGAACATCGCACCGTTGCCCATCGAGCCGATGCTCCATGAATTGCGCACCTGCTGCGAACCGGGTCCGCTGTACTGCCACATCACTACAGGATATTTCTTGTTAGCATCGAAGTTGGCCGGACGAATCATCACACCGTTCAGCTCAACCCCTTCGGAAGTCTTGAACTTGAAGAATTCTTTCTTAGGAATTCCAATGCCAGCAACCTTCTGCTTCAAGGCGCTGTTGTCCTGAAGCTTCACGATTTCCTTGCCCTTGTTGTTGCAAATACTATATTCATAAGGGGTATTGGCATCGCTCCAAGTGAGGATGAAATGGCTGAAATCCTTACTGAAAATGGCTGAATTCCAGCCAGGACGCTGCGTCAGACAAGTGGTCTTGCCCTTGCGGTCGGTCATGTAAACCTCTCGGTTCAGCGGGTCTTTGCCTGCAGCCTGATAATACACCGTACCAGTTTTTTCATCAAATCCGTAGACATCAGTCACCTCACCGGGAATTGAAGTAAGCTGTCCGAGCTGCATACCGTCGGACTGATGCAAGTAGATTTGCATGGCGCCTGTGCGGTCGCTGGGCAATACGATAAAAGTGCTGTCTACGAGAATGTTCTCCATCGCTTCTTCCTTCACGTAGTTGTCAACCTTTTCCTTTATGAGCAAATTGCAAATGGTAGACCGCGTGTTACAGTCGTAGAGACAAAGCTCATCCTGATGCCTGTTCATCGTATAGGCCACCACATGGTCGGGCTCACGCCCCATCTTCAGGCGTGGAACATAGCCTTCCTTTGGAATAAAAAGCTGCATGGTGCGTGTCTGCTTGCTCTGAAGGTCATAGCTCCTGACGCTGACATCCGAATTACGCTCACCTGCCAAGGGATATTTATATACGAAATCACCCAAGCGATAATCCTTCACCTTGCTCTCATCATAGCGAATCCAGCTCAGCATGGCACCGTCGCTGGTGAAAGTCAGGGCACAGCTGAAGCCGAACTCTTCTTCGTTTACCCAGTCGGGCACGCCATTGATAATCTCATTGCGCTTGCCGTCCTTGGTCACCTGCGTCTCGGCATTGTCATAGAGCAGTCGGACAAGGAAGATGTTGTTGTCGCGGACAAAGGCCACATTACGGCTGTCGGGACTCCATACGGGCGACTGCTGCGGTCCAAAGTCACTAAGTGGAGCAAGCACACGACTCTGAATGTTGTAAATATAATAGTTGGCGGTGAACGAGCGGCGATAAATGCGTTTCACATTGTTCCACACCAACATCCGAGTTCCATCGGGGCTCATGTTATAGCCGGCAATCTTGTCAACCTTGTTTTTCAGCGTATTGGTGGCATCAAAAAGGATGCCGTCCTGTTTTCCGCTTTTCATGGAAAACTTAAGCACTTTCGTGCCGTCGTCGCTCATGGTGGCATAGGTTTCTCCGTCTGCGAGCATCGTTACCTCACTAATGGTTTGCGGGGCATATACGCCGCTGGTGATATCTTTCAGATTCAGATTTGTCTGAGCCATAACGGAGGCAGTTGACAGCATGGCAAAACATGCGAATAATAAAATTTTCTTCATAATGCGTGCAAAATTACTACTTTTTCGTTAACTTTGCAAACAGATTAATATAAAAAGGGTTAATGCTATATAATGATTTCAGTTCGTGGCTGCACAGGCAATTCCCCGATTTCAACGTTCAGAAAATAGCCGTCGACGCGGGCTTCTCCTGTCCTAATCGCGACGGCACCTTGTCGTTAGGCGGTTGTTCCTATTGCAACAACCGCGCATTCACACCTTCCTACTGCAACAGCGAATTGACCATCAGAGATCAAATCCAGTTAGGCAAAAAGTTCTTCAACAAAAAATACACAAACATGAAGTATCTTGTGTATTTTCAATCATTTACAAACACCTATGGAAGTATACAAGATTTGCAGTCGAAATACGAAGAAGCATTAGCCGAGGAAGACGTGGTGGGCATCATTATCGGCACTCGTCCCGACTGCATTTCAACTCCACTTTTGGATTATCTGGAAGCACTTTCCCACCAAACATTCCTCATCGTGGAATATGGTATTGAGAGCACAAACGACGAAACCTTAAAGAGAATCCACCGGGGACACGATTTTTCCTGTGCCCGTAAAGCTATTGAGGAAACAGCTTCACGCGGAATTATTACTGGAGGCCACGTCATTCTTGGACTTCCTGGCGAAAACCGTGATGAAATCCTAAGGCAGGCGACTATCGTCAGTTCGCTTCCCCTAACGATATTGAAGATCCACCAGCTTCAGATTATCAGGGGAACAAAACTGGCACAGGAATACGCCGAAAATCCCTTCCCCCTATTCACGGCCGATGAATTCGTTGGTTTGCTGGTTGATTACATCCGATTGCTTCGTAGCGATATCGTCTTAGACAGGTTTGTTTCTCAAAGTCCACCTGACATGCTGATAGCTCCTCGTTGGGGATTAAAGCCCCAGGAGTTTAATAAACTGTTAGATAATGCTTTACGGAAAGCAGGGGAATTCAAATGAAAGAAAACAAACTTAGGGGGTATCTTCCAACAATTGCATAATCGTCAGATTATGTTTCTTCTGGTAATTGGCAACTTCGTCAACGAATTTCATCTTGTAGAATTTGCGGCCAAGCACCTGATTGCATATCCACATCATCTTTCCCATGTGGAAGTCGCGCTCCTGCTGGGAGCGTCGGTCAAAGTTATCCAACGGATAAAGACTTAGCAAATAGAAACTGAGACAGTCGGGAATGATGTTCTGGCGCGTCATGGATTCCCGTTGCTGAAGCGTATAATGCTTCTTATACAAAGGATAATTCACGCCCATATACTTGTCGAGCGATATGCCAATCATGCTGTCTCCCACAACAATGCTTTCATCGAGGGCTCCTATTTGGGCATACACGCGAGGAATGATCAGCTCAGGAATCTCCTTCTGAAGTCTTTCGAAACTATGCTGGAGTTCTTTATTCAGGTCATTCATATCGGCATATTCAGATTCCACATCGCTTATAAGTACCTGAAGCGTACTGTCTTGGAAGTAAGAAAGGAACTTTTTATTTATATTCGGGTCATCCACCACGCCAAGTCGTAACACGTTTTCCAACAGGGCGCGTGTCTCCATGGGATAGTCGGTTTCCATCTGCTGGAGTGCCGAAAAGTCGCCAGTAGTGAGATATTGGCTTTGCAAACGGTCATACCGCTGAATCTCGAGGTTATCCGTAGGCCCCCCGAGCATGTCATTAGGTTTCAACTTGAAATCACAAGAAGAAAACAACATCAGAACGATAATCAACAGGTATGATGCTCTTTTCAAAAGTTGTAAAAGTTTAAAATACGGCAACAAAATTACTAAAAAATATTTTAATATGCAAATTTTAAGATAAAAAGTTTAAATAAATCTTAGAAAATCCACTATTTCAGGGGTTTCTGAGTTAAATTTGCATTAAATATTGAACTTAAAAACAATCTGTAAAATGAAAAGAACATTTTTACTTATGCTTGCGGTTTGTGCATTGAATGCAAATGCCGAGCAGAAATTAACTGTAACAGTAGAAAATCCGCTGAAGATTGAGCGGCAGGATGCCCCCGTTGTGGTAAAGCTAAACCCGACTGGTGAACTGGTGCGCTCGGCACTTGTGACCATCGATGGAAAAGAAATACCCTGTCAGCTCGACGACCTGAACGGCGACAAGATATTCGACGAGCTGTGTTTCACCACCGATCTGGGCAAACGTGAGAAGAAAACTTTCCAGGTAACACTCTTCAACGAAGGCAAGCCACGGAGCTACGAGCCCAGAGTATATATTGAAATGGTGCTGCCCAACTCGAAAGTGAGACAAAAGAATAAGCACGACATGTATATCTCTGAGCTGACCGTCGACCGCGGGGTGAGTTCCTACAACCTGCAACATCATCACGGCATTGACTTCGAGAGCGAACTGACTGGATTCCGTATCTATTTCGACCACCGTCAGAGCATCGACCTCTACGGCAAGAGAAAAAAACAACTGGAATTGCGCGAAACACAGTTCTACACCCAGCCCGAACAGCTGGAGCAAGGCTACGGAGACGACGTACTATGGTGCGGCCAGACATTTGCCCTGGGAGCCTTGCGCGGATGGGACGGAAAACAACCCACCATGCTTGAAGACGTGGAGCATCGCACACAGAGAATCATCGCGCGCGGACCGGTAAGAGTAATTGCTGAAGTGGTGTGCGACGAGTGGAATGCCCCCTGCCCTACTCCCAATACCCAACCTGTCACCTTGCGCGAACGCTACATCCAGTGGGCTGGCCATCGCGATGTGACGGTGGAGGCCAAGTTCTCACGTCCGGTTGCCGACTACGAATTCTCTACGGGAATCATCAACGTGAAAGGCTCTGAGGAATTCTCTGACAAGAAAGGACTCCGCGGATGCTGGGGTTCCGACTATACCGTCAGTGGCAAAGACACCCTCACACACAAGAAGGAAACCGTGGGACTCGGTATCTGCATCCCGCGCCAATATGTTAAACAAGAACTGAAGGCCGATAACGACAACTATGCCTTCGTGATTGCAACGCCTACCGACGAACTAAAATATGCCATCACTTTCGGAAGCGACAACGAAACTTTCGGCTATCATTCCGCTAAAGACTGGTTCAGTTATCTCGCCGAATGGAAAAAAGAACTTGAGCCAGTGACGGTAAATGTTAAGCAGTGACAAAAAGTGAAGATTTTCCTTCCGATATATTTGGAACATTAGAAGTAATTTCTTATCTTTGCACTCAGAATAGACAAACAGGTCGTATCGGTTAGATCGGGATACTCTTCAAATAAAAATCGAAAACCGAGAAGACTCCTCTTGCTAATGGCGGGCCATATAAAGCGTTTATGCGCCTAAGCTGTAAAGCCGGTGGATTACAAAGGCGGAGGGCTCTCAAATCATGTATACTCGGAGTTTCATCACATCACCGGTACGGCCTTCTTTATATAATTAAGGTATTTACTTTTCATTTTTATTCAACATTCTTCATCATTTAATTATTATGTTTTCCGGAATTATCGAAGAATTTGCCACAGTAGTGGAAATCACACACGACAAAGACAATATCGACTTCACGCTCAGCTGCTCGTTCACCAACGAACTGAGCATCGACCAAAGCGTAGCTCACAACGGCGTCTGCCTGACGGTTGTCAGTATCGACGGCGACAACTACACGGTCACGGCCATGCGCGAAACCCTGCAACGCTCTAACTTAGGACTGCTGCGCAAGGGCGACAAGGTGAACGTTGAGCGCTCGATGCTGATGAACGGTCGGCTCGACGGGCATATTGTTCAAGGGCATGTAGACATGACGGCTGAATGCATCGCCAAAGAAGATGCTGCCGGCAGCACTTACTTTACATTCAAACATGCCTTCGACAAGGATATGGCCCGGCGCGGGTATTTCACCGTCGACAAGGGTTCGGTAACTGTAAACGGCGTCAGCCTGACGGTCTGCAACCCCACAGCCGACACCTTCCAGGTGGCCATTATCCCTTATACCATGGAGCACACCAACTTCTGCGACATTGAAGTGGGCTCAACGGTAAACCTCGAATTCGACATACTTGGCAAATACATCGCAAGGCTGCAGCAGCTGCAATAATTATTGTTAATTTATCATATAAAATATCACGGAATAAATGTTTGAAACGCGCGTTTTGTTAACAAACATCTATTCCGTTTTTTTCTTTGAATCGTTTTGTCTATTTTTGCATGTCAATTTGTAAGTATATGAGTGTAAATAAAATTATTCTGTTATTTTCATTGTTCTTCGCTACAACGGCCATACAGGCCAGGCAATGGACGCTGCAAGACTGTATCGACTATGCCCTAAAGAACAACATCAGTCTCCGAAAGACACAAATCCAGAAGAAATCCTCACACGAGGATGTGTTGCAGTCGCAGGCAGCCCTGTTGCCATCGCTTTCAGCATCAACGTCGCAGAACCTCACCTACCGCCCCTGGCCGCAGGAAGGCTCGTCGTCTGTGCAGAACGGCTATGTGCAGAGTTCCATCGACAAGGTCTATTACAACGGTTCCTACGGTGTGAATGCCAACTGGCTGCTTTGGAACGGCAACCAGAACCGCGACCAGATAAAGCTGAACAAGATTACGGAAGAGAAGGCTGAACTCGACTCCGCACAGATAGCCAACCAGCTGCAAGAGCAGATTGCCCAGCTGTATGTACAGATTCTCTATACAACCGAGGCCATCAAGGTGAACAAAGAGGCATCGGCCACTTCGAAAAAGAACGAAGAGCGCGGCAAGACGATGGTGGAAGTTGGTAAGATGAGCAAGGCAGAACTGTCGCAACTCACCGCCCAGCGTGCCCAAGACGAATACACCGTGGTGGAACAGGAGAGCAATCTGAAGAACTATAAGCGTCAGCTGAAGCAGTTGCTGCAGATTGTCGACGAGGAACCCTTCGACGTGGTGATACCAACAACTACTGACGAAATGGCCCTTCAGGACATTCCCGCATTCCAGACCGTTTACAGCTCGGCACTCGGCCATCGTCCGGAAATCAAGAACGCCATGCTAGGAATGCAAAGCAGCGACCTCAGCATCAAAATGGCGAAGGCCGGCCGACTGCCCTCGGTAAGTGCGAACGGCAGCTTTACCACCAATACCACCTCGATGAGCAGCAATGCCTGGGGCTCGCAGCTGAAGAACAATTTCAACGTGGGTGCCGGCGTCAGCCTGAGTGTTCCCATCTTCGACAACCGCAAGGTGCGCACGGCCGTGAACAAGGCTGAACTGCAGAAGATGAACTACGCGCTGGAACTTCAGGACAAGCAGACCACCCTCTACTCCACCATCGAGAACTATTGGCTGCAGGCAGAAAACAACCAGCAGAAGTTCAAGGCCGCCAAAATCAGCACGCAGAGCGCTCAGGCCAGTTACGACCTGCTTTCAGAGCAGTTCCGCCTGGGACTGAAGAACATTGTGGAACTGATGAACGGCAAGGACAACCTGCTCAGGGCTCAGCAAAGCGAACTGCAGTCGAAGTATCTCGCCATCTACAACATCGACATGCTGAAGTTCTATCAGGACGGCACGATGAAGTAATCACAAACACCTACACATTATTATATTATGAAGAAGAGTTATAAAATCATTATAGCCGTAGCCGTCGTCGCACTACTGGCCGTTGCTGCATGGCTGATTTTCGGTAAGGAGAAAAAGGAACACATCAGTTTCACTACCGCAAAAGTCCAGAAGGCAGACATTCAGAACAGCATTACGGCAACGGGAACCATCGAGCCCGTAACGTCGGTTACCGTCGGTACGCAGGTCTCGGGTATCGTAGCCCATCTCTATGTTGACTATAACAGCGTGGTGCGCAAAGGTCAGGTGATTGCCGAACTCGACAAGACCAACCTCATCAGCGAGCTTAACACGGCCAAGGCCAACCTTACCAGTGCCCAGAGCAGCCTGAACTATCAGCAGGCCAACTACAAGCGCTATCAGACGCTTTACAGTAAGGGACTGGTGAGCGCAGACGATTTTGAGAGTGCCCGACTGACCTATCAGCAGGCCCAGCAGCAGGTGAACACCTCGCGAGAGAACGTGAAACGGGCTCAGACCAACCTGGGATATGCCACCATCACTTCTCCAATCGACGGCATCGTGCTGTCGAAATCAGTGGAAGAAGGACAGACCGTGGCCGCCTCGTTCAGCACACCTGAACTGTTCACCATTGCCCAGGACCTCACCAACATGCAGGTAATAGCCAATATCGACGAGGCCGACATCGGCGAGGTGAAGCAGGGACAACGCGTGACTTTCACCGTAGACGCCTTCCCCGAAGACGTTTTCCAGGGCAGCATCAAGCAGGTTCGCCAGCAGGCTACCACCACCAGCAACGTGGTTACCTACGAAGTGGTGATCTCTGCTCCCAACGGAGACCTGAAACTAAAGCCCGGACTGACAGCCAACGTAACTATCTTCACCATGGAGCGCAATGGCGTTCTTTCCGTTCCGGCCAAGGCTTTGCGCTTCACGCCCAATCCCGTCTTCCTATCGAAGGAAGAGAGCATACAGGATTGCGACGGACAGAAGAAGGTGTGGACCAAGGAAGGCAATGTGTTCAAGGCCTACCGCGTTGAGACGGGAACCACCAACGGCACACTTACAGAAATCGTGAGCGGCGTGAAAGAGGGCATGGAAGTGCTTACCGACTTCAATATTACCGGCGATAATGCCGAAGTGGAGCAAGACGGTCAGGCCAGCAATCCCTTCATGCCCAGACGGCCGAACCGAAACAACCGAAGCGGCAACGGCAATACCCAGGGTGGCGGAAACCAGAGGAGATAGGCTATGGCAGAAGACAAGCGTAAGGTAGTCATCGAACTGCAGAATGTGAAGCGCTATTTCCAGGTGGGAAGCGAGACCGTGAAGGCGCTCCGTGGCGTTTCTTTCAAAATCTACGAAGGCGAGTTCGTTACCATCCAGGGCACATCCGGCTCGGGCAAGTCGACCCTGCTCAACCAGTTGGGATGCCTTGATACGCCCACCAGCGGCGAATACTTTCTCGACGGGGTTTCCGTGAGAACGATGTCGAAGACCCAACGCGCCCATCTTCGCAACCAGAAAATTGGGTTCGTTTTCCAAAACTACAACCTGCTGGCCAAGACAACTGCCGTTGAGAACGTGGAACTGCCGCTCATGTACAACAGCAAGTACAATGCCCAGCAACGGCGCGAGGCTGCCATCAAGGCCCTGCAGGCCGTGGGACTCGGCGACCGGTTGGAGCACAAGTCGAACCAGATGTCGGGCGGACAGATGCAGCGCGTGGCCATCGCACGTGCCTTGGTAAACGATCCTGCGGTCCTTCTGGCCGACGAAGCCACGGGTAACCTCGACACGCGCACCTCGTTCGAGATGCTCGTGCTCTTCCAGGAACTCTACAAGCAGGGGCACACCATCATCTTCGTCACCCACAATCCAGAGATTGCCGAATACAGCAGCCGCAATATTTTCCTGCGCGACGGCAAGATACGCGAAGACACCATCAATACGAACATCAAGTCGGCAAAGGAAGCACTCGCAGCATTGCCCGTACAGAACGACGACTGATGTTTGCCGAGACTGAAAGAACTGATTCCTGAAATCTGAAATCACAGACATTAATGAATATACTGAACCTGTTTAAAGTGAGCCTGAAGGCAGTGGCAAACAATAAGATGCGCTCCTTCCTGTCCATGCTCGGCATCATCATCGGCGTGGCTGCCGTCATCATCATGATGTCTATCGGACAGGGCTCGAAAGAAAGCATACGGGCCGAACTATCCACGATGGGAACCAACTTGCTCACCATCCGCCCGGGAGCCGACATGAGAGGCGGCGTCAGACAAGACCCGTCGAGCATGCAGACGCTCAAGATGTCCGACTACCAGCGCATTCTGGAGGAGAAGAAATTCGTCACTAAGGTTTCGCCCGAAGTGACCGCCAGCGGTCAGGTTATCTATGGCAACAACAACACGAACACCACGGTCTATGGCGAAAGTCCCGAATATCTCGATATCAAGCAATGGTCGATCGAGGAAGGCGAATGCTTTACCGAGGAGGACATCAAGAAGTCGGCAAAGGTGGCCGTAGTGGGAAAAACCATCGTTACCGAGTTGTTCGGCGACCACGTCGACCCCATCGGCAAGACCATCCGCTTCAAGTCGATTCCCATGCGCATCGTAGGCGTACTGAAGGCTAAGGGCTACAACTCGTGGGGTATGGACCAGGACAACGTGATGATTGTGCCCTACTCTACCGTGATGAAGCGCATTGCCGCGCAAACATGGTTCACCAGCATCAACTGTTCGGCCATCACCGAAGAGCTTTCCGATGCGGCCATCGAAGAACTTACCACCATCTTGCGCGACAACCACAAGATTAAAGGCGATGCAGAAGACGACTTCACCATCCGCTCACAGGCCGAGATGATGGAAACCATGTCGTCGACTATGGATACCGTCACCATCATTCTCGTCGTGGCAGCTGCCTTCTCGCTGCTCGTGGCCGGTATCGGCATCATGAACATCATGCTCGTTTCGGTTACCGAGCGTACAAAGGAGATTGGACTGCGAATGGCTGTCGGTGCCACCGGAGCTGTAATCTCCCTTCAGTTCCTCATCGAGGCGATACTCATATCCGTCACGGGCGGACTGATAGGCATCATTGTGGGCTGCGGGGCCAGCAAGTTCATAGTCCCGCTTTTCAACATGCCAAGCAGCGTTCCGCTCTGGTCTATCAACGTTTCGTTCCTGGTGTGCGTAGTGCTCGGCATCGTTTTCGGCTACATTCCTGCCCAGAAAGCCGCCCGCATGGACCCCATCGAGGCTATACGTCACGAATAAGGAATTATCGAATTTTCATCTAATGAATTGAACTTCAGCTACTTGATGGAATTCTGTGACAGATGTGACAGATTATTTACTATATTATTGTAGAAAATAGAAATAGGCGGGTACCCGCCTATTTCTTTATTTATATAAAGTTGCAAAACAATCTGTCACATCCGTCACACTTTACGATTATCTACCCACTTCACCGCAATCAGACTTTAAATGAGTTTCAATTAGACTTTAATTGACTCGCATTTAGACTTTATTTGACTCCCAATTAGACTTTAAATGAGTTCCATTTAGACTTTAATTGAGTTTCAATTAGACTTTAAATGAAACGCTTCCGCCCATCAGAAGGATTGCTTCCGATGATTAAAAGGAAAGCTTCCGCCCATCACTTACTTCGAGAACAATATAAAAGGCCGCGCCAACTTAGGCACGACCTTTATATTGCAGTTGTCGTTTATCACGAATTAGAATTCCAGCCACCTCACGTAGGCAAAGTCCTGACGGTGTGGCAGACGGTCGTTCTTCGGATACATACGGATGGCACATTTGTAGGTACCTGCATGCTGCTGTTGTGTCTCGCACTCGAAGGTATAGAGGTTGCCCTCTTTCTTGGTCACCTTGAACGGATGAGTCTTCCATACGGTGTCCTCACCTTTCTCGTTCTGGGTCAGTGCAACAAACTCCATTCCGATGGCATCGTCGAGTCCCTGCTCGTCGATGACATACTTGAAGTGGTACTTCTCGCCAGTCTCAGGACCTTCTGCCGGCATGTCGTTCTCATACGAAACCACGCGAATAGCATCCCAGCGCTCAGCAACGGTCTCTTTCCAGAGAGCGATTTCCTTGGCAATCTGGTTGTTGTTGGCCGAGAGTTCCTTGAAGCGCTTAGCCTCTTTCTGATAGAATTTGTCATAGTAGTCGTCCAACTGACGCTTCATGGTGTAGTGAGGAGCGATGGTGGCGATAGAGTTCTTGATAACATTTATCCAGCCCTCAGAGTAGCCCTTCTCGTTCTTGGCATAGTAAAGGGGTACGATGTCGTTCTCAAGCAATCCGTAGATAGTGGCAGCATCGAGCTGATCCTGATAGCCCTGGTTCTGATAGGTGCGCTTCTCGGTGAGTGCCCATCCGGCACCTTCGCGATAGCCTTCCAGCCACCAGCCGTCGAGCACAGAAAGGTTCACCACACCGTTCATCTCGGCTTTCTCGCCAGAGGTACCTGATGCCTCGAGAGGACGGGTCGGAGTGTTCATCCAGATGTCGACGCCTGAAACCAGACGGCGGGCAAGACGGAAGTCGTAGTCCTCGAGGAAGATAATCTTGCCGAGGAACTCAGGACGCTGAGAAATCTCGTAAATCTTCTTGATAAGACCTTGTCCGGCACCGTCAGCAGGGTGTGCCTTACCGGCAAACAGGAACTGAACGGGACGCTCGGGATTGTTGACAATCTTGCTCAGACGGTCAAGATCGGTGAACAGCAGATGAGCACGCTTGTAGGTTGCAAAGCGGCGGCAGAAGCCAATCATCAGCGCATTGGGGTTAATCTTATTAAGCAATGAAAGCACGCGCGAGGGGTCGCCCTGGTTCTTCAGCCAGTTCTCGCGGAACTTATCGCGGATGTATTCGGTGAGTTTCTTCTTCAATACCATGCGGGTGGCCCAGATTTCCTCATCGGGAACGTTATAAATGGCGTGCCAGATGTCTTCGTTGCTCTGATCGCTCATGAAGCTCTTGTCAAAATATTTCTCATATAAATGACGCCATTCTGTGGCTGCCCATGAGGGGAAGTGAACACCATTGGTGACATAGCCGACGGCATTTTCCTCGGGGAAGTAGCCTTTCCAAATCGGAGCGAACATCTTCTGCGAAACCCATCCGTGAAGCTTCGACACACCATTGACTTCCTGACAGGTGTTGATGGCGAATGTCGACATCGAGAACTTCTCGTTCTTGTCGTCGGGATTGGTGCGTCCCATGCCGATGAACTCGTCCCATGTGAGTCCGAGAATAGAAGGATATCCACCCATATACTTGCCGAAGAGACTTTCATCGAAGTAGTCGTGTCCGGCAGGAACCGGGGTGTGGCAAGTGTAAAGACCGCTGGCGCGAACAAGCTCTAATGCCTGGTTAAAGGTGAGATGGTCTTCCTGGATATAGTCGCAAAGGCGCTGCAGGTTGCAAAGTGCGGCATGGCCTTCGTTGCAATGATAGATCTCTTTCTTGATGCCGAGTTCCTTCAGCGTCAGCATACCGCCGATACCGAGCAGAATCTCCTGCTTCAGACGATTCTCCCAGTCGCCGCCATAGAGAGCATGGGTGATGGGTTTGTCGAACTCAGAGTTCATATCGTTGTCTGTATCAAGCAGATAAAGGGGTATGCGGCCAACGTTCACGCGCCACACATAGGCATGCACCTGATAGTTCGTATAAGGCACGTCAACCACAAGTGGATTGCCATCCTTGTCGAGCTGACGCTCGATGGGCAGCGAGTTGAAGTTCTGGGCCTCGTAGTTGGCAATCTGCTGACCGTCCATGCTCAGGCTTTGTGTGAAATAGCCGAAGCGATACAGGAAACCAACAGCGCACATATCAACATTAGAATCGGATGCTTCCTTCAGGTAGTCGCCGGCAAGCATGCCAAGACCGCCGGAATAAATCTTCAACACCTGGTTCAGACCGAACTCCATGCAGAAGTAGGCTACAGAGGCGCGCTTGTCGTTCGGCTTCACATCCATATATTTACGGAAGAGTTTGTAGACGTTCTTCACGTTCTTCATGATTTCCTTATCCTTTACAATCTCTTCCTTGCGATCGTAGCTCAGGCGTTCAAGGAGAAGGACGGGGTTGTGGTTCACTTTTTCGTACAAATCCTCATCAAGGCTTCTCCACAACTCACGGGCTTCGAAGTTCCACGCCCACCACAGGTTATGAGCCAGTTCATCAAGACACTTCAGGTCTTCGGGTAATTTTGATTTTACCGACAGCTCTTTCCATTGTGGAGCGCTCGTGTAATCTGCTTTAATTTTCATAATGTAACAATTGAATTAAATATATTATCTCTATTTTCTGTTTATCTCGTTAATTATCTTTATCTTATGAACATTACTATTTTCTCGACTCGGCCTTTCTCAGTGCCATGTCGTAAGCCTGTTCATAATACTTGATGAACTCTTTCCAGAGTGCTTTCTTCGATAGTTTTTCTGCATTCTGGCGCGACTTCTTTATTTCGTCAGCCGTAAAGTTCGAGTACTTGGCAACAGTATCCTTAATGATGTCGGCCACCTCCGAGTAGTTGTAGTCGGTACGATGAATAACTTTTACACCATCTTCAATTTCCGAGTTGCTTCCCTTAACGCTGTTTGCCCATAGGCCGAATCCGGCCAGGTCGGTTGTGATGCAAGGAACCTTGAAAGCGATGGCTTCCAGTGGGGTATAGCCCCAAGGCTCGTAATAAGAAGGATAGATGCAGAGGTCGTTACCAAGAATAATATCGTAGTAAGTGAGGTTCAGCACGCCGTCATTTCCTGTAAGATAACATGGCAGGAAAATCAGCTTTACCTTGTCTTCCGGACGGTTGTGCATGTCAAGAAATTTCAGCATTCCAAGAACATTGTCATGGCTCATATTATGGAGCCAGTGGGTAATCTCCGGAACATCCAAAGGAGTGTTATATTTCTTTCCGCTGTTCAGTCGGTCAACCAAATCCTGACGGGGCTCACCCACCCATCCGGGCACTTCTATGAAGGCAACAATATTCTTCTTAAGTTCCTTATCACGAAGCAGACGGTTCATGGCCTCGATGTAAACATCAACGCCCTTATTGCGGAATTCGTAACGGCCGCTGGTGGATACAATCAGGGTATCGTCACCAAGATCGGTGCCCAACAGGGCATTGGCAACTTCCAATGCACGCTTACGTGCAGCCTTTCGGCGACTGGTAAATGCAGAGCCTTTGGGAACGAAACTATTGTCGAAACCATTGGGAAGAACGAAATCTACAGGTTTGTCGAGCAGTTCCTTACATTCATTAGCGGTTATTTCACTAACGGTCGTAAAGCAATCCACATGATGGGCTGTCTGCTTTTCAATAGAATGTTTGCTTTGCATATTCAACTCCCACGACATCTGGTCACCGTTATAGGCAAAGAGATAGTCATAGAGAGGTTTGTTGTTGCCAGCTATCGAGCGTCCGATACTAGTGGCATGGGTTGTAAAGATGGTGCCGATTTCCGGTAACACCTTATTTATATATAATGCTCCGAGGCCACACATCCATTCATTTGCATGGTAAACCACCTTCTTGCTCTTGTCAAGATAATGGCGATAGAAGCTTTCTACCACTTTACCGGCAGCATACGAAAACATCGATGCTTCGTCGTAATCGCCATAGGCATGAAGGGAATCAACCTGGAAGTTCTCCCACAACCAGCCGTAAATATCATTCTTTTCCTCAAAATAAGGCTTAAAATCTACAAGAACCGATATCGGACTGCCTGGAATATCCCAACGACCGATCTTAATGTTAATTCCGTCTTCAAGGGCTTTCTGTTTCCAATCGGCAAACAAGTTCGTGTCTTCTTTGAAATACGGACTTTGCTTATCGCCCCAGCAATCTGGACCGATGAAAATGATATGATCCTTGTTTTTATCTTGCAAAGTTTTTGCGCGAGTTGATAGAACGGTATAAATACCACCTACTTTATTACAAACCTCCCAACTCGACTCAAATATGTAGTCAGGAATCAACAATTCTTTTCCCATTAATTAATATATATTATAACGCCACAAAGATAATATAAAAATTGTTTATTACCAACGGTTTTTCGCTTAAAATTCTAAAAATCAACGATTTCTTGATTTAAAATTCTTACATTTGCAGACAAATTTCAAACCATACATAATATGAAGAAAATTCTAACTCTTACATGCTTCATCCTAAATAGCATGATTATGTTTGCCCAACAACCATTTGTAGGGCGATTTTATAATGAAGAATACCATATATTCCTGGACATCAATTTCAATGAGAAAAACATCATTGTTCCCAACCAGGAAATCTTTGGCGAACTCGATGGTTACATCGGCAGCACCCTTTGCAATACGGTCTGGGCTATCACATCATCAGCCGTAACTGATAAGACTGCCAAAATTGAAGTGATTAATAACTATGGCAGCGAAGATTTCACGGCAACCATTAAACTGCTTGATGACAATACCATTGTTTATGAACACAAGAACGGCAGCACTTTAAAGTTCCCTGTTAACAAGAAGTGGCAAAAAATCCCTTCAAAACTGAAGTTCCAAAAGAAAGCCGAATAATTAACCTTCAATATCTGGCAATCATTCATATTACAGCAATAAACGAAAAAAGCCCCAAGTTCCAAAGGAATCTGGGGCTTTTGTTTAAAAAAGAAGGCAGCTACCTACTCTCCCGCATTGCATTGCAGTACCATCGGCGATGGCGGGCTTAACTTCT
>JAEEGK010006031.1_pt1 | contig 29182 bp, 22 predicted proteins | sample 8958771 | NCBI WGS metagenome assembly JAEEGK01 (sample SAMN16246547, study PRJNA631951) | gut metagenome | biome: gut microbiome; feature: rumen; material: SC-attached | host: Bos | place: Iran: Karaj | collected 2018-10 | reverse complement strand
CATTCAGAAAGAATATGCCGTATGGATGAAAGAAACGTCAGAAAAAGGACAGTGGGCTAAGAACGCCGTTCAGATGACAGAAGCTTGGATCCGCGACGGACTTCATGAACGTGCCATTACACGCGATTTGAAGTGGGGTATTCCTGTTCCAAAAGAAGGCTTTGAAGACAAGGTTTTCTACGTTTGGTTCGATGCTCCTATCGGATATATCTCGATTACAAAAGCTCTTGCTGATAAGCTTGCAAAGCAGAATTCACCGGAACAGTTTGATTGGAAATCTTGGTGGCTTCCATCAGAGTCTACAGAACCAAGGGCAAAAGTTCCTGTTGACCTTTTCCAGTTCATCGGAAAAGACAATATCCCGTTCCACACAGTTATTTTCCCATCGACTTTGATTGGTTCTGGAAAAGACTGGACAAAGCTTTACCACATGTCAAGCACGGAATACATGAATTACGAGAACACAAAGTTCAGTAAGTCAAAAGGAATCGGAGTTTTTGGAACTGATGCACGCGAGTCTGGAATTCCGTCTGATGTTTGGCGTTTCTATATGTTCTACAACAGACCTGAAAAATCTGACTTCCAGTTTATGTGGAAAGATTTTCAGGAGAAAGTTAACTCGGAGCTTGTAGGAAATCTTTGTAACTTGGTAAACAGAACGACGACATTCGTCAGCCGCTATTATGATGGCGTAATTCCAGAGGGAACACCGAACAAAGAATTGTGGGCACAGATTCTTGAAGACGAGAAGAAAGTTACAGATCTTTTGGACTGGTCTGAGCTTAAAGACGCTTTCCATGAGATTTTCAATATCTCTTCAATTGCGAACAAAGCTTTCCAGGACGGCGAGCCTTGGAAAACACGCAATACAGAGCCGGAAAAAGCTGCCGCTCTTATCCACGACCTTTGCTATATCATAAAAGATCTTATGATAATGGTTCATCCTTATATGCCGCATTACGCCGAAAGAGTTCTTGAATTCTTCGGCAAGGCTGGCTGCACGGGAAGAATCGGAAAACCGGCGGAAGAAGGCTGGCTTGGCTGGAACGACCTTGGAAAGACAGAAGGTCTTGATAAAGTTCTTAAGACTGAAATCATCTTCAAGCCGATTGATGACGCACGCATAAAAGCATACCGCGAACAGTATTCCGGCAGCCAGAAAGAGCGTTCAGAGAAAAACGCTGATAAAGCAGCCGATAAGCAGAAACAGCAGCCTCAGAAAAAAGAGAAGAAGGAAGAAGTTAAGAAAGAACCTCTTTCTCCTGAGCAGCAGATTGCTGTTTTCAACGAAAAAATCGCCCTTAAAGTTGCCAAAATCGTTGAGATTCAGCGACACCCCGATGCAGAGAAACTTTATGTTGAGAAAGTTGATGACGGTTCCGGACAGGAACGTGTTATCTGCTCAGGCCTTGTTCCGTATCTTACTGAAGAAGAACTTCTTGGAAAGCATATCATCATAGCAGACAATCTTAAAGCAAGAAAACTTCGTGGCATTGAAAGCCGCGGTATGCTTCTTGCGGCTGATTATATGCTCGACGGCAAAGAGAAAGTTGAAGTTCTTGAGTGTCCGTGGGCAGAGCCGGGTACTCCGGTTGTGCTTGAAGGTGCTGATCCTGCTTTCGTTAAGCCAGCAGAAATTGATGCTGATACATTCTTTGACTGTATTATTTCCGTAAAAGATAAGACAGTTGGAGTTCACGGAAAAGCATTTGTGGCTGCTGGAAAGAAAGTAACGACAACTTTCACAGAAAACGGCGAAGTACATTAAGCTTTATGTATTCAATTGCGCTAAAACCGCTGACGAATGATATCCCAGAGCCTTATCATTTTTTACAGACAAGGTTCTGGGCGTCTTTCAAAGCTATGCACGGCTGGACTCCTTATTTTTTTGAAGGTACAGCTACAAAAGCTGATAATTCAAGCATAAACTTTAATATAACAGTTCTCGTTCGGAAGTTAAAAAGCTTTATCTCTATAGCTTATATACCTTTAGGCATAGGATTCCCAAAAGCATCGCAAAACGCGGACTACTCACGAAGCGCAGAATCCTCACAAGAAATCGCCGAAGGTCAGATTCAATACGATTCAGCTGAGTATCTGCTTTTGCTTCAGGATACTGCACGAGAGCTGAAAAAACTTCTTCCGCCGACTGTTTTCTGTATCCGTTTTGATCCGCCGGTTGAGTTTTTTACGAACGAAGACAGGGCAGAATATCTTAGGATGTATAAAAAAGCAGACGATGGCGAAAAAGTTTGCTTAAAAAAATCACCAACGGATGTTCAGCCGCCAGATACAGTACTTTTACCGCTCGACAAAACAGAAGAAGAACTTCTTTCTGCAATGAAGCCAAAGTGGCGTTACAACATACGGCTTGCTGAGAAAAAAGGCGTTACAGTAAGAGCGGCGGGTGCCGAAAGCATAGAAAGCTTTTACAAAGTTTTTATGGAAACAGCCGCTCGTGACAGAATCGCCGTCCACGGCAAAGACTACTACAAAAGCCTTTTAGAGCTTTCTGCGGATGGAAGTCACGTAAAAACAACTCTTTATATCGCAGAACACGAAGGAGAAACTCTAGCCGGCATAATAACGCTCTTTACAGACACAGAAGCTGTATATCTTTACGGAGCCTCGTCTGACAATAAGCGTAACTTGATGCCTGCATATCTTTTGCAGTGGACGGCGATTCAGGACGCTAAAAAGTTCGGCTCTAAAGTCTACGATTTTTACGGCATCCCGCCGACTGACGATGAACATCACCCTATGCACGGACTTTACCGTTTTAAGACTGGTTTCGGCGGTACTGTAGTTCATAGGGCAGGCAGCTTAGATATGCCTGTAAAACCATTGTTTTACACCTTTTACATTTTGCTCGAAAAACTGCGAGCTTTTTATTTTAAGAAAGTCAGAAAACTGCTTAAACACCGTTAATTTGCAAAAAAAAATGGCGCGAAAACCGCGCCTCATTAAAAACAAATTAGATTTTAATCCCACTTGAATTCTTCTGAACTACAGAATTGCATTCCCTTTGTACGGAATTCATTAATGAAATTCGTTCCAACATCCTCAAAGCCAGAAACACAAGAAGTACAGTCTGTTAAAACTGTTATTTTATAAGCAGGAAGATAAACGACAAGGTCACGCAGAGTGTTCGCCACGCAGTGGGAAAGGGCTTCTCCAGCAACAATTATTTTATCTGCTTCCTTAAGCTTGTCTATAAGCACGAAATTCGTACGCGTAGAAGGATCGGACGGATCCGGAACTTCTGCCTGAATCGCACTGTAATGCTCTGTAAGCGGATTAGCCGTCTTCTTTATAAAATCAACGTTCTTTCCGACATTTTTAAGTTCCCAACTGTGAACTGCGTTCCAAATATTATCTTCAACACAGAATCCCCAAGTTGCTGTAAGACAGTGCGGCGGCCATATCGTAAGGTTGTATTTTCCTCTGTTTTCCAAAGAAAGAAGATAATCTTCTACTTTGCGTTTTAATGATGGATCAACCGGCGTGAACTTTTTATCAAGATAATCTTGATATGTGATTATAGTATATGGCGCAGGATTTTTACCTGTACTGTCAATCCAGAAATACGGATGAGCGATATGATAATTCGGATGTGCATCCAAAGTAATATGAATTGTGTTTATTTTGTCTGTATTTTTTTCTACAAAAGATGCTAGACGTATACAGTCTTCATTCGCGCCCGGAACATAAAGTGTGCCTTCTGGGGACGAAAAATCATTCTGTGGATCGATAAGTAGAAGGGAATTATTCATAATTAGATACTACAAATAATAACACGGGTTGTCAAGAATCGTATATTTTAAGGTGGGTATTCCTAAATAATGCTAATAATGATATAGTATCGTGATATGAATCTTGAAGCTTTTGTTTTAGGTTGTGGCGGTATGATGCCTTTACCTTACAGACATCTTACATCAGTTCTTTTGCGACGTGAAGGTGACCTTTTCCTTTTTGACGGTGGAGAAGGTACGCAAGTTTCTCTTCGACGCCTTAATTTGAAATGGAAAAAAATCAATGCCATTTTTGTTAGCCACACTCATGCTGACCATGTTACAGGACTTCCTGGTATTTTAATGCTTTCATCACAGGTAGACAGGACGGAACCGCTTTACATAATCGGACCGCCAAAAATTGCTGAATACATTGAAACAAGCCGAAAAGTGCTCGATATGTATATCAATTATCCTATCGTAGTAAAAGAAATTACAGAACCTGGCGTTGTCTATTCCGGTGAAGACTTTTATGTAAGGGCATTCCCGCTAAAGCATACAAAAACTTGTGTCGGTTATACTCTTGAAGAACTGGAACGCCCCGGTGAGTTCAACCCTGAAAAAGCCAAAGAACTGGGAGTTCCTTGCGGACCGTTGTGGTCCAAGCTTCAGCATGGCGAATCGGTAATGACTGATGACGGAAAACTTGTTCGTCCAGAAGAAGTGATGGGCAAAAACCGCTCTGGAAGAAAAGTAAGCTACGTGACAGACACTTTGTATTTGCCCTCAATCGCTGATGAGGTAAGAGGATCAGACCTTTTATTCTGCGAAGGTATGTTCACGGAAGAATATGCTGATCAAGCAGCCGAGAAAAAACATATGACGGCTAAACAAGCCGCAAGAATCGCAAAAGATGCAAACGTTGGGAAAATGGCATTGATTCATTATAGTCCGCGTTATTCTGATTATGAGCTTAATGGCATACTTTCAGAAGCAAAAGAAATTTTCCCAGAAACTGTCCTTTCCCGTGACAGAATGTCTTTTGACATCCCTTATTTGGATTAACAAAACTTATGATTGAGCTTAAATCGTTCACAAAGCAATATGGTAAAAAAACTGCGGTAAGCGATATAAGCTTTATTTGCCCAGATTGCATGATTACAGGGATTATAGGTGCGAACGGAGCCGGAAAAACAACTATTCTAAAAGCAATATGCGGCATTCATTATCCAACAGAGGGAAGTGTTGTTGTTGATGGTGTTTCTGTAGAAGAGAATCCTGTTAACGCACAACTGAATATCGGTTATGTAAGCGAAAATGCAGCTTTTCCTGAAAACTATTACGTGCTTGAATACTTAAATGAGTGCGCGTGTTTAAGAGAAAGGGCTGGTTCATCCATTTTATCCGGAAAAGAAGCTAAAAAAAATCAGATTTCAAAAATGATCGAACTTTTTTCGTTGGAATCGGTCTTGGATAAAAAGATTTCAGCTCTTTCCAAAGGCTATAGGCAGAGGCTTTCGTTCGCACAAGCTTTTATTCACGAGCCTTCCGTTTTAGTTTTAGACGAGCCTGTGTCCGGACTTGATCCTCTTCAAATATCAGAGATGCGTAATATAATCTGTAAAGCAGGTAAAACAAAAACGGTGCTTCTTTCAACACATTTTATGCAGGAAGCTGAAACTCTGTGCGATAAAATTGTTTTTCTTCATGAAGGCAAAAAAATTGCAGAAGGAAGTTCTGACGAAATTTGCAGTAAAGCTGGAACAGACAAGCTTGAAGATGCATTTATAAAACTTACTGCCGCAACAGTGGAAATTGAATAAATGAAAAAAAGTATTTTGTGTGCTGTCGTAAAAAGTAATCTTTTCAAGCTCTTAATACAACCTGTAACATATATTGCGGGCGCTGTCTTCGTTTTTTCCGTAAACTTTGCTTTTTTTCAACTTGGCGGTTTTTTCACAATAGACACGTCTTCAGTTGATGTACGCCATCTTTTCAGCATAATCCCATATATTTCATCGCTTGTAATACCCGCTATTGTAATAGCCGTAACAGACGGAAAAAACGACATTTACGGATTTATGCCAATATCATCTTTCTGTTCCGTTATATCAAAAATAATAGCTTCATTTATATTTTACTGCGGTTTTCTATTATTTACGCTACCGTCCGTCTTAATTTTGAACAACTTCGGTGATATAAAGATTCCGCAAGTTATATCAGGATATCTATGTATAATCCTTTATGGTGCATCAATCTGTAGCTTCTGTTGCTTCATTGCGCAATGCTTGTTGAATAAGACAGCATCGTTTTTCATATCTGCCATCATAATTTTCCTTGCGTCAGTCTGTCATTTTCTTCCACAGTATGTAAAGCTTCCGTCTTTTTTTTCATCTTTGCTTACCGCTTTTTCCGTCGCATGGCACACTGATGCCGCTTGTAAAGGGATTATAGATACAAAAGATATTTTGTTTTTTATTACGCTTGTCGTAATGTTTCTTTGGCTTGCTGTCATAAAAAAAGAATCAATAAAGAAAAAAAGCCGTCCTTTGTATGCTGCACTTGTGCTATGCGCCGGCATACTTACAATCGCCGTCACATCAATGTTTTATATACGCATAGACACAACAGAAGATAAGCAGTTTTCGCTTTCGGACACTGGAAAAAAAATCGTTCAGTCTGCTGAAGCTCCGCTTTCAATTACATATTATCTTTCACCAGAGCTAGAGTCTCTTTATCCACAGGTACGCGATGTAAAGGACTACCTTAATACGCTTGCAACTGAAAATAAGAATATTTCAGTTTTAACAGTCAATCCGTCGGAACTGGAATCTACTTCAAGGCTTGAAGAACTTGGAATTATGAGTCAGCAGCTCCAGACAACAGAGGAAAACAAAACATCATACGTCAGTGTTTATTCATCAGTGCTGCTTGAATACGGAACAAATGCAGCTACAATTCCATTTTTGCTTTCAACATCCTCGTTAGAATATGATTTACTTATACGTATACGCGCCATAACATCTGGAATAACGAATACAGTGCTTTTATATATGGGAAATGGTCTTGATTCAGATTCAATATATCCATATGTAAAAAGTTGGCTTCAATCATCTGGTTTTATGTGTGTTGATGTAGAACCTGACGACCTGTACAATTACAAAACGACTGATAAAACTGTACTTCTTGTCATTGGTTCTTCTAAAACAGATTCATCTGATGCAGCAGCTATAGAAAACTGGACGCTTAGGGGAGGAAACACTTTTTTTGCAGTTTCTCCGAACATTACAGATGTGACAAACTCTTGGGAATCTGAACATACAGGAACAGATGCAATAATTGAAATGCTCGATTTTTGGGGAATCGGCATTGACAGCGGCATATGCGTAGATGAAACATCGTGTTACAGAATAAGAATGTACAGTTCTATAGGCGGAGAAGCTAGATATATCGATTATCCGTATTGGTTGAATACATCATATACAGGAGAATCTTTTACAGAACAGCTTATTCTGCAGCCGACCGTAATGTACTGGGCAAGCCCTTTGTATTATATTCAAAAACCAAGTTTAACGATAACTCCGCTAATCCAAACTTCTACCGGAGCATGGCTGACATATCCTGATGATAATGATGGAGAATATATTACAGATCCTTTCCTTGTCCAATATCTTGAACCGGACAAAAAATCGAAAGGTAAATATGTTCTTTCTGCTTCATTGGAAGGAAGTATTACAGGATGCTATGATAACAAGAAAAGTCCTAATGTCAGGATGATAGTAGCCGGAGACCAATATTTTCCATCAATTACAATGGAAAACTCCAACAGCCTATATCAAAATCTTGATTTTCTTTTGTCATCTGTTTTATGGCTCAACAACGACGACAGTCTAATTGCCATAAAAAGCAAGGGAAATGCAAATACATCGCCATATAAAATTACTTCACAAGATGAATTTACGTCAAAGACAAACACAGTAAAAGCCATTTGTTTTATTGTGATACCAGCAATAGTTCTGATGATGTATGCTTTTGTATACTTCGTACGTATTCGTAGGAGTAGGCGATGAAAAAAGCTTCACTCAGACGGATTGAGCTATTTATTTTTTTATATTGTCTATTATTATCTGTTTTATTGATAGTCGGAAACACCAGAATAAAAATGAACTTTTCCGGAGATTATGTACAGAGCGCGCTTTTAAATGAAAAATATAAAGCTGGTATAAATAAAATAAAAATCAACTTTCCTGACGGATATGAGTTCTTGTTTGATAAAAAAAAGAATATATCAAATGATTATGAATGGATGTGCTCAGCCGGAGGAATTACATTTTCAGCTGATAATGATACGATTACAAAAATGCTTGAAGTGTTTTGTACCACACGAAATTTCATTCAGCTTTCTGACGATTTTTCTAGTTGGAACCAATTTGACCTAACAGATGAACAGGCAGTAAAAGTATCGTTTTATGAAAGCGCTAATGGCAACGATACGCTTCGTTCAAGCTTATTTTTCGGAAGAAGCACCTCGGATTACTCCGGCGTGTACGTGCGCAACGACAGAAAACCTACAGTTTATAGGGTAGAAGATAACGTTTCCGCATATTTAACTGATAACGCCAACTTTTGGGCTGACCTTTCTGTCGTTGGAGAGAACACCGCACAAGAAGCAGAGAAAAGCTTTATGAGCGTTTCTATAAGCGAATATAGCGATGATAACAAAAATGTCACCAAAACTAAAAAGCTTTATAACGACGGCTCGGAATCTTTTACTTCTTATATTCACACACTGCTTTCGCTTCGTGGTTCAGGAATTGTTTCTACCAAAGAACTTTTACTAAACGAGCCGTCGGAAGGTTCCGCATTATCGCACGTTGCGACGATTACTGCGGGAAAACAAGACGGTAAAAGCGTTTCTGTGCAGGTGTTCTCTTATGCGCCGTACACGCCGGACGAAACTGTATATACTCGTTATTTTGTAAGCAACCGTCCGAATGAGAATGATACTCAGTCTTATCCTGACTATTTTATCGAAATAAGCAGCTGGACTTATAGAAATCTTTTACCATCCAGTTTTATGTGATATAATCGTTCTATAGTTTTCTTTAGTTTTCGTGCTTGGAGTTTTTGATGTTCGGAATGTCAAACCGTATCATTCTTTTTCTCACCCTGATGATGATATTCCTAGGCATATTCTTTTTTATCGGGAATATAAAAGGTTATCAGGACAGCACGCTTGGATTAATTTCAAAATGCATAGAATTTATCGCTATAGGTTGCATTATCTTTATTATATATTCCTTTTTCCTTATGTTTTATGCAGTTATAAAAACTCGTAAAATAAAGCTTTTTTTGTACTTTTTCTTTTATCTTTTGACTGGTGCAATTTCTGCTGTTTTCCTTATGAGTTCCGCATCAATTCAATTTTTGCAGTTTCCGGTATAAATCCTCGTTTTTATTTGACATAATCACCAGAACAGATTTATCCTAATCTAAATATGCATAAGTTAAATATATGGCAAATTAGCCGTGAATATGCCGGAATTGCAGAAGCCGGTGGTGTTAAAAATGTTGTATGCTCGCTTTCCGAGCAACTTGTTGAAGATGATAATGATGTGACTTTGTTTATCCCGCTTTATGGATGCACAAATCTTTCGTCTATAAGAGATTTCGACATAGTTTCAGATTTCACTTCATATATCAATGTAGCTGATACAGAATACAAAGTATCATTCGGGCGTGCCTATTGTGACAAAATCAAAGTAATATTCATTATTTCATCGCGATTCATTGAGAAAATGAATATATACACGTATACGGAACTGGAGGAAAGAATAACTCCTTCCCATATCCGTGGACAGGGCCATATTGACGCACCGCTCTTAGAGGCTCTTTTTCAAAAAGCAGTTCTTGATTACGCTGTTCATTTTTCTGACTTTCCGGACATAATCCATTGTCACGACGCAACGACTGCTCTTATCCCAGTTTTCGCCGCGGAACTTCCTCAGTATGAAGAGCTTGCCGGAAATACACGTTTTATAGTGACGATACATAACGCTGGCCCCGCTTACCACCACGAGTTTTCTTCACTAAAAGAAGCCGTAACATATACTGGTCTTCCTGAAAAAGTGCTTGAAAAGGGTATGCGCGACAATTTTGTGGAACCATATTTGCTTGCTGGCTTTTATTCATGCCTTACAACTGTCTCTCCTTGGTATGCAGAAGAGCTTATGGATCCAGAAGATACAAATACGGACGGGCTTTCCAAACTATTTGCAAGCCGAAAAATAAAAATAAAAGGTATTACGAACGGCATAGATTACGAAAAATATAATCCAGAAAATACGGCTGTTTCTATGCTGCCATTTCCGTTCTCGCCTGAAAAAAACATTTTTGTCGGAAAATATAAATCACGCGAGCTTTTTATGGAATATTATTCCAAAGGCGATCCAAATTTCAGGATAAAGAAAAGCATCCGCTCAATCACCTCTGGTATTGATCAGTTCGGCTTTATAGACGGAAAACAAGACTGCGTTTATTTTTCATATCACGGAAGGATTGTTCATCAAAAAGGTATTGATATATGGACAGAGGCAATTCCTAAAACCTTAGAGAAGTGTCCGTACGCAAGGTTCATAATTACAGGGCAGGGTGATCCGGAATTAGAGAACAAGCAAATAGCGCTTACGGAGCAATTCCCAGGAAAAGTTCTTTTTTTGCGCGGATACGAAAAACCGCTCGCAAGGCTTTGCGTCGCTGCGTCTGACTTTATAGTTCTGCCAAGTTTTTTCGAGCCGTGCGGCCTTGAAGATTTTATAGCTTCTATATACGGAACAATACCGGTAGCACACGGAACTGGCGGACTAAAAAAGATAAAAGACGGCGAAACTGGCTTTCTTTTTAGCCCGAATACTCCAGAAATGCTTTCCGCACGGCTCGTGTCGCTCGCGCAAAAAAAGCACGAGGACAGCTCTGCGTTTGACAAAATGATTGTTTACACAGCGCAATACGTCCACGCAATATATTCGTGGAAACACGTCGTTCAGAATGAGTATATACCGCTTTATGACAGTCTTGTAGAACCAACTATCGAATAAAATGAATGAAAATCAATAAAAGTCTCTTGACCAAATCAGAATAAGAGTATATATTTCTATTCGTTCGTTACGCCAACTTAGCTCAGCTGGCCAGAGCACGTGATTTGTAATCTCGGGGTCTAGGGTTCGAATCCCTAAGTTGGCTTTTGTAATGAATAATGGGCAGGTTCCCGAGTGGTCAAAGGGGGCAGACTGTAAATCTGTTGGTTCCGCCTTCGAAGGTTCGAATCCTTCTCTGCCCATTTTTTTAAGGTGCTGATTTTTCAGCACCTTTTTTTTTCATCGAAGCCAGATATTTGGGGAAAATTTAATGTCAAAAAAATTCTATGACGAAGGCCTTCATTTTGAATGTCAGCAATGTTCTCACTGTTGCTGTGACGAACCAGGATTCGTTTATCTTTCACAAGAAGATTTAGACAGGCTTACTGAACTTACAAATCTTTCTCCAAAAGATTTTGTCGAAAAATACTGTCGTTTTGTTCCGTTCTATGACGGAAGTGAAGTGCTTTGTCTTAATGAAAAAGAAAACTATGACTGTATTTTCCAGCAAAAGCCAAACGGTTGCCTTGTATATAAAGCTCGTCCTGTACAATGTTCTACATACCCATTTTGGTCATTTATCATAAAAAATGAAGAATCATGGAACAACGAATCGCATGAATGTCCAGGTATAAATAAAGGACCAATTCACACAAAATCAGAGATTGAAGGATCAAATTATCTTTATGAGAAAAATATCCCAATAAGAAAGAATGATTTTTTTAAATAATGGTGTATAATAGATTGTAGGTTTCATTTTTTGAAAAAACGGCGGTTTCAAGGAGTTAAAAAATGTTTATTCAATTCTGGGGTGTAAGAGGTTCTTTGCCGACTCCCTTAAATTATGATCAGCTTATGTCTAAGATATCCGCTATAGTTCAGCGTATATCTCCATCAGACTTAGTAGATGCAGATTCCAGGGAACAATTTATCCAAAAACTTCCAGAAGCACTTACTTCAACTGTAGGCGGTAATACAGCCTGTGTAGAAATGGTAAACTCCAATGGAACTGAGTTTATACTTGATGCCGGTTCGGGTATCAGACTCCTTGGAAAAAAACTCGCGAAAGCTCAAAAAAAGGTTTTTCATATATTCCTGTCTCATTTTCATTGGGATCATATTCAAGGAATTCCGTTTTTCGACCCTATATATAATCCGACCGTAGAAATCCATTTCTATTATCCGGGTGACAAAATTAAAGAATATCTTTCTGAGCAGATGAAATTCCCTTATTTTCCGGTTACGCTCGATGCCTGTACGAAAAAAATGTTTTTCCACGATATTTCCGAGACGAAAACTTTCACAATTGATGGAACAGAAGTATCGTGGCAAAAAATGAATCATCCCGGCTCATCTTACGCTTATTCATTTATCGATAAAGGCCGCAAGTTCATTTATGCGACAGATACCGAACTACGGCAAGAAGACCTTTCTGATTCGTGCCCGGACGTACCTTTTTTCCGTTCAGCCGATGTTCTTATACTTGATGCGCAGTACACTGTTGAAGAAGCTTTTGAAAAAGAAAACTGGGGTCATTCATCATTTAACAGGACAATCGATTTTTCTGTTGCTCGTGATGTTAGAAACTTATATCTTTTTCATCACGACCCAACTTACAGTGACAGAAAGATAGAGTCAATTTTGTCTTCTGCACGATGGTATCTTGACTATATCGGAAAAACATCAAAAATGAATGTCTATATTGCTTCCGAAGGAAAAAATATAGAAATATGATGGAACAGACATTCAGGTATGATTTTTCAGAGGATGAAATAAAAGCACTTGTTCTTCTATTAAGAAAGAATGAAGCGACACTCTCAGGTTGCCTAGAAAACCTTATGCTGGAACTTCAAAACTGTATTTATAATTCTATGACGATTGATGAAGCGGAGAAATTTTTTAATGAAAGTATTTAGTAAGATACTTATAGTCTTTTTTGTCCTATTGCTTGTTTTGGCGGTGGCAGGCTTTTTTACTGTCAAAAAACTTTTAGGACCAGCCACAACACAAGAAGAAAGCATCTCTCTGCGCGTGAAAGTTCCTTCAGGAACAAGCGTTTCTGCTGTAGGGAAGAGCCTTAAAGAAGACGGGCTTATTCTTTCTTCTGATGCATTTTATTATTATGCAAAGTTTAAGAAAATCGGAATAAAATCCGGTGTATATACGATATCAAGTGATATGTCTGTCGCAGAGATACTTTCTGTCCTTGAATCTGGAAAGCAAGATTTCATTGCAGTAAGCATTCCGGAAGGTTATACATTACGTCAGATGGCTGTTTTACTAGAAGAGCACGGAGTTGTTCTTTCCTCAGAAGAGTTTATCTCCGAATGTTATAATAAAAAACTTCTTGAAGAGTATAAGATTCCTGGACAAAGCTTTGAAGGATACCTTTTCCCGGACACGTATTATTTTGATCCAGAAACAAAACCCGATAAAGTTATCCGTGCAATGGCAGACAACTTCTTTGAAAAACTTGATTCAATCCCGGAATTTGCTGACAAAACACCGGATGAAATCTTTTATTACGTAAGGTTAGCCTCAATAATAGAACGAGAATATCGTGTTGCAGACGAAGCTCCTCTTATCTCTAGTGTTTTTACGAATCGTCTTAATACAAGACAGAATGGTCACACAATGGGTCTTTATTCGTGCGCGACAGTTGTCTACATAATAACAGATATATTGGGTAAACCACATCCCGATGTTGTTACTAAAGCAGACACACAAATTGATAATCCATATAATACTTATAAATATGAAGGGCTTCCGCCAGGAGCAATTTCAAATCCTGGCCTTATCGCGCTTAATGCTGCAATAAAACCGGCAAAAACGAAATATAAGTATTTCCGCGTAATCGATGAGCAAGCTGGAAGACACGCTTTCTCTGAGAATTTGGAAGAACATAACACAGCCACAACATATTCAGTAAAAAAATAATGGCACGTTTCTCTCGCTCAACAATAGATGAAGTGAACTCTAAAAGCGATATCGTAAGCCTGATAGGTGAGTATGTCAGGCTCGAAAAACGCGGCTCTGAATATTGGGGTTGCTGTCCGTTCCATAATGAAAAAACTCCATCGTTTCATGTTGTGCCCGACAGAAGAATGTACCATTGTTTCGGCTGCGGTGCTGGCGGTTCTGCTATTTCCTTCATTATGGAAATGGAAAAAATAAGCTTTTCAGAAGCCGTTCAGTCGCTCGCAAAAAAATATAACGTTCAAGTTGAGTATGAAGAAGGGGCAGCTGTTCAATATCAACCTGAAGATAATAAAAAAGATTTATACAAGGAATTATACACACGTGTAGCCGGAAGCTTTCATTATTGCCTGACTTCCACAAAAGAAGGACAAATCGCGCTCAATTACATACGGAGCAGAGGCGTAACGGACGAAATTGCCGAAAAGTTTCTTTTGGGCTACGCGCCCGCTGACAGGCGGTGGTTAAGAAAATTCCTTAAATCAAAGAGTTATAGTGATGATTTTCTTGATGAGTCTGGACTGTTCTCTAAGAAATATAAAGAAATATCTTTTTTCTCAAACAGGCTCATGTTCCCAATATGCGATAAAAACGGGAAAGTCGTCGCCTTCAGCGGGCGCGTGCTTGAGGGCGACGGTCCAAAATACCTTAACTCCGGCGACTTGATTCAGTATAAAAAAGGCGAGACACTTTTTGCTTTTAACTTAGCCAAACAGTCAATTCGTACGAACAAAGCCGTCATAATATGCGAAGGCAACATGGACGTAATTGCATATCACCAGGCAGGTCTTACTTGGACCGTCGCACCGCTTGGAACGGCTCTTACTGAAGAACAGCTTAAAATGCTCCGTCCGTTCGCTGATACTGTTTATCTTTCTTTTGACAACGATGCTGCTGGAATAAAAGCAACTCGCAGGGCAATTTTAATGACACGCAAGCTCGACTTCAACGTAAGGATTGTAGCTCTTGCAGGTGGAAAAGATCCATCAGAAATTCTTAACGAACATGGAAAAGAAGCCTTGACGAAATACATAGAAAACGCTATATTAGATAGCGATTTTTTGTTATCAGTACTGTCGAAAGATTATAATATCGGTACACCAGAAGGTAAAGCAAGGGCTTCCCTGGAGTTTTTTCAGTACATAGACGTACTTCCATCTGATATACAAAAAGAGTCATGTCTTGAGCAGTTATGCCGGACATATCAGTTGAAACCGGAGGCAGTGAAAGCAGATTTTGAAAACCGCAGTTCGGTTCTGAAAAATATCGAAGCAACAAACCGTCAGCCAGAAAAAGGCGTTATAAATCGTGAAAAAATAAAACGTAACGCAGAAGTCAGAGCAGTATTGGCTGTCGTTTCTAATACCGATTATTTCAACCTTATGCGGAATTCTCTCTCAGCTGATGACTTTGAAGATGCCACAGCACGAGAGTTGTTCATTTCTCTTGAAGAGTGTTTCAGAGATGATACTTCCGAATCCGCAAACATTCTGGAACGATGCAGTGATGTCTCTTTGAAAAATATAATTGCAGAAGCAGTAGTATCGGGCGAATTTTCCGACAATACGGAGCAAGTCGTTAAAGACAGCATCCGCCTTATAAAATACAACAGTCTTTGCAGAAAAAGAGAACGGATTATGAATCGTATAAGACAGGCCGCATCGTCTTCCGACTCATTGGATAACAAGAAGGATCTTGACGAACTTATATCAGAGAAAATGAGTATCGATAACGAATTGAAACAAATAAAGGACACGAACGCATGACGGATCAAGAACTAGATCCAGTAGTAGTAAAACTTCTTGAATACGCAAAAGAAAAGAAAAGCCTTTCATGGGATGAACTTAACTCGTTGCTTCCTGATGAAATAGCTAATTCCGAAAAAATGGACGGAATTCTCGTTCTCCTCGAAAAGAACAATATCCAGCTTATAGAGGAAGACCCTCAGCTGGAGGAACTTGATGATGACACTGTTGTTCAGCAGGAAGAAATCCAAGAACAGACAGATGAAAGATCAAGAAAACAACTCGTTTACAACGAGAAAGATTCAAACGGAGACGATCCGATACGCCTTTATCTTCGCGAAATTGGTAAAGAACATCTTCTTACGGCAGAGCAGGAAGTTACGCTTTCCAAACGTATGGAAAGCGGCGAAAACATTATTAAAAACGTCATTAAAAACTCCGGTATGATGATACCGGAATTCTTTGCTGTCGCTCAAAAAGCATTCTCCCGTATCGATCCGCACGAAGCTGGAAAGCCTCGTAAAGAGATAAACGAGGAGATGGCAGAAAAAAGAAGACTTCGTACATGCTACAGTGATGTTCTTAAGCAAGTACTGCCCGATATGAAGCAGTATATACAGCTTAAAAAACAGCTTTATGAAGCCGATCAGACGCAGAATATCTTTGAGGACAAGGCTTTGCTTGAGCTTCGTGGAAAAATTCTGCCTGTCCTTCAGACAATTGATATTCAGTCTGAGGAAATTGAGCGTTTTTCTGACCGTTTTATTGATGCCACAAAGCGCATAAGCGAATACCGCCATAAACAGGACAGGAAAGTTAAAGAGCTTAGAATTTCAGATTTCAGCGCACTCCGTGGTCTTGGTAAGCGTATGGCACTTAAATCCGAGCGTACAAAGCTTGAGAACGAGCTTGGTATGCCTGCTGATGAGATTCGCGAAATCTACACACAGATCCAAAAGATTGACCGTAAGCTCAGACGGCTTGAATACGAGTTTGAAAACGACATTACCGATATCCTCAAAATGGCGCATGAAATAAACCGCGGTAGAAAGATGATGGAAGACGCGAAGAACAAGCTTATAAACGCGAACCTTCGTCTTGTTGTTTCCATCGCAAAAAAATATACAAACCGTGGTTTGCAGCTTTTTGACCTGATTCAGGAAGGAAACATCGGTCTTATAAAAGCAGTAGAAAAGTTTGAATACCGGAAAGGGTACAAGTTTTCTACATACGCTACATGGTGGATTCGCCAGGCAATTACAAGAAGCATCTCCGATCAGGCAAGAACAATCCGTGTTCCTGTCCATATGATTGAACAGATAAACAAAGTAGTCCGCGAATCTCGTCAGCTCGTACAAAGGCTTGGTCGCGAGCCTACTGATGAGGAAGTCGCTGAACAGCTTGGTTGGCCAGTCTCACGCGTAAAGCAGGTTAAAAATGTTGCTCGTGAGCCAATTTCGCTTGAAACGCCAATCGGCGAGGAAGAGGATTCATTGCTCGGAGACTTCATTGAAGACAAGGAAGTTGAGAATCCAGCTGTACAGACGTCATACAGGCTTTTGCAGGAACAGCTTAAAACAGTTCTTTCAACGCTTCCGCCGCGCGAACAAGAAGTTCTTAAGATGCGCTTTGGTCTTGAAGACGGTTATTCTCTTACATTGGAAGAAGTTGGACTTTACTTCAACGTAACAAGGGAACGTATCCGCCAGATAGAAGCAAAGGCTCTTCGCCGGCTCCGTCACCCACGCCGTTCAAGCGGATTACGTGATTATATAGACATTTAGAAAATTATAGTATATAAAAGTAAGGTGAAGTGTATTATACACTTTTGCCTTGCTTTTCAAAAAGCTATCATAAATTAAGAGGTACGTATACATGGAAATGACTGAAGTATTTGACAGACTGAAATCCCTACAGGATGTTCTTTCTGAAAAGTATTCTTTGGAAACAAAAATAGATGAATCACCTAAAAAGCTTACAGTGCAGGAAGAGCTTCTTGCTAAACTTAAAAGAGAGTATATAGAGAAGCATGCTGTTTATGAAAGCGTAAAATCTACAGTTGCAAGGCTTAAGACGGAGCTGGCTGAAGCAGAAGCTGCAAGAGAGCGCGGCGAAAAAGGCATGGATTCAATCACAACACACCGCGAATACGAGGCTCTTCAAAAAGAAATCGATGACGCAACTCAGCTTGAGCAGCAGATTCGCAAAGAACTTCAGAAAGAAGAGAAAAACCTTACTGGACTTGATGAAGGCCTTAAACAGGACGAACAGCTTATCAATAGTCAGGAAGAAGAGCTTAATTCTGGAAAAGCTTCTCTTGACCAAGAAATCCAGGAAACTAAAAAACAGCTTGAGAATCTTAAAGCACAGGAAGCAGAACTCAACAAAGATATTGATCCTGATATAATTTTTAAATTCGAAAGAATTATTAAGAGCAAGCATGGAAAAGGTATTGTAGCCGTTAAAGGCAATGTTTGCGACGGTTGCCACATGATTCTTCCGGCACAGTTTGCAAATGAGGTACATAATGGCGAGAAAATCGTTTTCTGTCCTTATTGCAGCCGTATCCTTTTCTATCAGGATGTTGAGGAAGGCGAGACAGAGTACTTCCAGCTTGACGATACAGGAAGTCTTTCTGACCTTGACGATGCCTTCGACGATGAGGAAGAAGGCGAGTATGATGAAGATTCTGATATGTCCGAGCGCGATGACGGCGTAGAGATTAAGAATCTTGATGATTTTGATTGATTCAGGGGCAATAAAACCGTATTCGTGTATTGAGTTTTCAATACACGAATGAGGAAAGTCCGGGCTCCTTCGGAAAAGATGCCGGATAATAACCGGGCAGGAGTAATCCTGACAGACAGTGCCACAGAGAATATACCGCCTGAAAAGGTAAGGGTGAAAAGGCGAGGTAAGAGCTCACCGGGCTTACGGTAACGCAAGCCGCATGGTAAACCTCATCTGGAGCAAGGACAAGCAGTAACGGAATGCCGAAATGCATCTTTGGATGCACCGTTACGGGTAGTCCGCTGGATATGCGGCGTAAGTTGCATACAGGATAGATGGTTTTAACAAAAGTTTTGCAACTTATGTAAAGCTTTTGCGACAGAACCCGGCTTATTATTGCTTCTGTTTTTCAGGGGGTGGGAAAAGATGAAAAACAGAGCGTCGTTCCAGACATCTGTTGTTAAAAGAAAAAATTTCTCCCTTAGAAGGCTGATAATCTCAGTCCTTATCATCACATGCACCATCGCCGCCCTGTTTTTTGGAACTCGTTTCCTTCTGACTAAATATGCCGAATATCCGACCCTTTCCAAAGTTTATTCTGCTTGGGATAACCAAGATTACAATCTTGTAACCAGCCTTACAGATAAAATAATTTCTTCTACGCCCTCAGACGGAACTGCATGGGCTTACAAAGGATATGCACTTTTTTACCTTTCTATAGCCGAAAACGACACTTCTGCCGCAAGAACAACCCTTGAAAACGCGATTATCGCGTTGCGTATGGCTCTACGGACTGCGCCTTCATCACTTTTACCACAAGTTCAATATGTGCTTGGAAAAGCATATTTTCACAGAAATTTTCTTTCTGCCTATCACTATTATTCAGATCTTGCTGTATACTATCTTAAGGAAGCAGAAAAAAACGGTATAACAGCCGATGATATACCGGAATATCTGGGGCTTTGCTATGCACAGCTTTCAATGCCTGAAGAAAGTATTGCAGCTTTTTCCGAAGCGCTTTTTATACACGATTCTGATGAACTTCGCTTCGCAATTGCAGAGCAATATATTAAAAACGATCAGAATGATACTGCAAAACAGTATTTGTACAGAATTAAGACAAGTACGTCTGACGAAACTCTTCAGATTAAAGCATGCATGTTGCTTGCAGATATTTATGTTTCTGAAGAATCCTATACAGATGCTTACAATGAATACCAATTTATTTTGGAAAAAAATCCAAATAATGCTGACGCATACTACGGAATTGGTATAATATATGAGAAGCAGGGGAAAAATGCAGAGGCAAGGGCTGAATGGAGAAAAGCTCTTAAAATACAGGGCAATCACAAAGGAGCCCTAGCAAAGCTTGGTTAGCTGTGTTTCTTTGCTTGCAAAGCTTGGATAATATAAGGGATTTGTAAGATTCGGTGAATTTTATAAACTCCTGATTTTTATATATAAAAGGGAAAGGGGATTAAAGTGGGTTTTCTTGACAGATTTTCAACAGACATCGGTATAGATTTAGGTACCTGTAATACGCTCATTTATGTGCGTGGTAAGGGTATCCTTATTAACGAGCCTTCTGTAGTTGCAGTTGAGCGGGGCACAAAAAATGTTGTCGCCGTCGGCGCAGAAGCAAAAAGAATGCTTTGGAAGACTCCTGGCGATATTCTTGCAATACGTCCTCTTGCAGACGGCGTTATTGCTGATCTTGACAGCACTGAAAAGATGATACGCTATTTCATCTCAAAGATTATGCCAAGGCACAAGCTTATAAAATCAATGAGAATGAAAATCGGTATTCCTAGCTGTATTACAGATGTTGAAAAACGTGCAGTTCAGGAAGCAGCCCTTAAATCAGGTGCAAAAGAAGTTCAGGTAATCGAAGAGTCTTTGGCAGCTGCAATCGGCGCACAAATCCCGATTCACGAACCAGCCGGCCATATGGTATGCGATATCGGCGGCGGTACAACTGAAGTTTCTGTTATATCACTCGGCGGTATGGTCGTAACGAGTGCAATCCGTCTCGGCGGCGACGAGTTCGACGAGTCCATCATAAAACACGTTAGAAGCGTTCATAACCTCATAATCGGTCAGCAGACAGCAGAGCGTCTTAAAATAGAGATTGGAAACGCTTGCCAGCCCACACAGGACATAAAAACCGAAAAAATGGAGATAAAGGGCGGAGACGCCATTACAGGTCTTCCTCGCCGTCTGGAAATAGACTCTGTAGAAGTTCGTGAAGCCTTGAAAGACCCTGTTACCCAGATAGTTGAAGAAATCAAACGTACTCTTGCAAACACCCCGCCGGAACTCGCCGCCGATATTGTAGAACGCGGTATAGTTATGACAGGTGGTGGTTCGCTCTTAAAAGGACTTCCTGCTCTTATTCAGAAAGAAACCGGTGTTCCTGTTTTCCTTGCAGAAAAACCGCTTGAAAGTGTAGCTATCGGAGCAGGACAGGCTTTCGAACTGTACCGTGACATGTCATCTGACCGCAGTATTTACGACAACTTGAATAACTGACGTTCGCAGTATGGCAGAAAGACAACGCAGAAAGACAATAAAGGTTCCTCTACTGGTACTCCTTCTTTATATGCTTATCGGAGGAGTCTTCCTTGCAACTTCCACAGGCAGCTTTGTCATAAACTTCAAAGAACTTGGTTTTTCTATAGTTTCATCAGTGCAAAGGGGGGTTAATTCCATTTATACCGGAATAACAACATTTTTTTCTTCTGTAGCCGAACTTGCACAGCTAAAGAAAGATTATGAACTTTTGACTGAAAAGCTGGAAGACTATAAGTATCTACAACGCAATAATGTAGAAATACGCAAGGAAAACGAACGGCTCAAAGAACTTTTGGATTATACAGAAACATTACCGTACGATTATTGTACAGCACAAATAATAGGCAGAGATCCCAACGCAAACTATTCTGGTATAACAATCAACAAAGGAAGTCAGAACGGAATAGGGAAAGGGATGCCTGTTATAGCCATTCAGAACGGAAACGTCGGCCTTGTTGGTAAGATAATTTCTGTCGGACCTTACACCAGCATGATTCTGCCTATTTATGACTACCAGTGCAACATTTCTGCGAAAATTGAAAAGACACGCGATATCGGTATAGTAAGCGGTAACGGATACACAAGCGAATACCTTACCATGAGCTATATTAAAAAGCGTGTAATGGATGAAATACAATACGGAGATGTCATCGTCACATCCGGTGAAAATGACAATTATATGAAGGATATCCCAATAGGAACGATATCCTCAATTTCGGCATTCGATTACGATACGTCACTAGAGCTTCATATCGTGCCTGTTATCGATTTTAACAGACTTGAGAACGTTATCGTAGCTAATTTCAAGAATCTTTCGATTATGGATTGATTGACATGAAGACTTTTCTTACCTGTTTCCTTTTTATTTTCTCTTTCCTTTTTTTTGAGACAGCGATTCTTACGAATATAGTCTTCTTTGCAGTAATTCCAGATTTGCTTCTTTTGTTTACTGTCTATGTTTCAATTCACAGAGGTTCGCTTCTTGGCGAGACAAACGGCTTTTTCTCCGGACTTTTCCTTGATATTCTGAGTGCATCTCCGCTAGGACTAAACGCTCTTCTTCGCACAATAATCGGCTTTGTAGCTGGTCTTTTCTTCCTTACACTGAACACGAACGGCTTTTTCGTTCCAGTTTTCCTGGGCTTCAGCGCAACGCTCGTAAAAGCATTGCTCCAACAGATTCTGTCTTTTTTCTTTCCGAACGTCGTATACACTTATGACTTTTTGAACATAAACATCTGGCTTGAATGTATTGTAAACGGACTTATTTCGCCCGTCCTGTTCTTCTTGTTTTCAAAGTTCCGTTCTTTGTCGGAAGACCCAGCCGAGTCTATTAAGAAAACTTCAAGAACTATTGTATGAGGCTTGAGCAATGCTTAAAGTTATACGTGCAACCGACTTACAGAATCAAACAGGTAGTACCGGAAAGAAAAAAGACAAGCTTCTTTTCCTTTCAATACTTGTAATTATAACCTTCGTTTTTTATATGATCATACTTTTTAAAATGCAGGTAGTTGAAGGTGAAGGTTATATAATTCAGTCAACACGCGTAATGCAGCGAACAAAAACTCTTCCTGCCCAACGTGGCGAAATATACGACAGAAAAGCCGATTTACCTATTGTAAATAACATCGATTCTTTCGCTGTTGACTTCATTCCTGGTGAAGCTATTGGCAAATACGACAGCGTTGCAGCACGCCTTGCGCAATATCTTGGCATGAGCAAAATCGACATTGACGAAATTATCCCTTCTGGAAACCGAAAAGATTATACAACTTTTGAAATTAAATCGAACGTCTCTTTTGAAGAGATAAACAACATAGCAGAGAATATAACCGATTTGCCAGGTGTTTCTTGGAGGTCAAAGCCGCTTAGAAACTATATCGAAACAAAATCTCTTTCGCACGTTATAGGATATGTAGGCGATATAACGAACACAGAGTTAAAGCTCCTTTATAACAAAGGTTATACAAACACGAGTATTGTCGGTAAGATGGGCATTGAAAACCAATATGACGAACTTCTGCAGGGAACGCCCGGTACCGAATACAGAAACGTTGACGTAAAGGGAAGAAATATTGCAGAAGCACCCATAACACAACCACCTGAAATGGGCAAAAATCTTGTGCTTACAATCGATACAAATATCCAGCATCTTGCAGAAGATGCGCTTGGAAATCGTATTGGAGCCGCAGTAGTCCTAAAACCCGCTACAGGTGAAATTCTCGCTATGGTATCGTATCCTTATTACGATGCGAACATATATACAACAAGACGTTCCGCAGAAGAAATCAAAAAACTTGAAGAAGATCCCAATAATCCGTTCATTAACAGGGCAGTGGATGCTGCTTATCCCCCGGCTTCTACTTTCAAAATAATAATGTCAACGGCTCTGCTTAATGAAAAAACTTTCGCCTCTGATGATATTATCAAGTGTACCGGCGTTTTGGATTACGGTGGTCGTCAATGGAAGTGCCACGTTTATAATGCCGAAAAAAAGACAGGTTCTCATGGCCCGTTAGATTTGAAGAACGCATTGGCTCAATCATGTAATATTTATTTCTGGACGATAGGTCGTGATTACCTTGGAGTAGACCGCATATCCGAGTATGCGAACGAATTCGGGTATGGAAGACCACTTGAAATAGACCTTCCTTCTTCTAAAGACGGATTCGTCCCAACAGCACAATGGAAAGAGCGAAGATACCATCAGAAGTGGCTTGACGGTGATACAATGAATATGTCTATTGGACAGAGTGATACGCTTGTAACCCCGCTTCATGTAGCCGACATGATGGCAATGATAGTGAACGAAGGTGTTATATATAAGCCGCATCTTTTAAAAGAAATACGTGACCCAGTAACGAACGATATAATCGAGTCAATTCAGCCCGAACCAATGTATACCATGGATTTAGAGGAAAGTATTTGGAAGGAATTAAAAACTGACTTGCGTTATATGGTTACTGACGGTACAGCAACATGGCCGCTTGAAACAAAAGTCGTTCAGATTGCTGGTAAAACTGGTACTGCTGAAGTCAGCGGCTATACGAACAGCTGGCATTCTTGGTTCGTAGGTTACGGCCCATACGACGGCGATCCAGAGGATGCTGTCGTCGTCGTCGTTCTTGTTGAAGCAGCTAATATTTGGGAATGGTGGGCACCGTATGCTTCAAATATCATTTTCCAAGGTATTTTTGCAAACCAGACGTATGAAGAGGCTGTAAAATCATTGCCTCACGTTAGATATTACACACCACCAACAGGTCGTCAGGATTAATATGAAATTACGGATTTTTGAACGTTTTGATTTATTATTATTGCTTCCAGTACTCATTCTGATTACAGTCGGGGTTTTCTTTATTTACTCCTCGCGTATTGATTCAAGCGGTGTATTAGTATCTGATGAATATATAAAACAAATCATATTCGGAGCAACTGGTTTGCTTCTTATGATTGCATTCTCGCTTTTCGATTACAGACGCTTCGAAAAAGTTTCAAAGTACTTTTTTTATGCTCTTCTTGCTGTTCTTGTATATACACTTATTTTCGGCAAAAAAGTAAACGGTGCACGCTCCTGGATTGGTTTTGGAAGTGTAGGTGTTCAACCATCTGAATTAGGCAAAATCCCGTTTATTTTGTTTTTTGCGTATATCCTTGAAAAAACAGAACAGATGAACCAATTGAAGCGTTTTGTCATTCTTTGTGGCATTCTCGCTTGTCCGGCAGGTCTTATACTTATACAGCCCGATTTGGGAACGGCAAGCGTCTATATACCGATTTTCATAGCCATGTGCTTCGTTGCCGGAGTTCCTGTCCGCTACCTTGTTCTTTGTGGAGCCACAGCTATCCTAATGATTATTTTTACAGTTCTTCCAAGCATAGAAGAAAAAATACTTAAACGCTCAATTTCTATTCTTGCCGTTCTTAGACAAACTAATTTGCGTATTATAGTGATAAGCTCTATAACCCTTATATGTCTTTTAAGTATGACGGGTTATTTGTTTTTTAAGAAAAAGTACTTTTATTGGATAGCTTTCGTCTCTGGAATCTTTTCTTTATCGCTAATTCTTTCAATACCAGCAACTAAAGTATTAAAAGAATATCAGATGGATCGTCTTATCATTTTCATCGAGCCAGAAATTGATCCTCTTGGAGCTGGTTGGAATATTATCCAGTCTAAAAGAGCAATAGGTTCGGGAAGCTTATTCGGTCAAGGATTCTTGAATGGCAAACTAAGCCATCTGCGATATTTGCCGCAGCAAAGTACCGACTTTATTTTCAGCATAATATCAGAAGAATGGGGATTTGTAGGCGGGTTTATCGTTTTCTCGATGTATATAATTATTATGCTTCGAATCATTTTTATAATTAAGAATACGACAAATGTATACGGTTACTACATCGCCGCCGGTATTATGTTCATGTTCTTCTTTCATTTCATCGTAAACGTTGGAATGGCTATGGGAATAATGCCTATTACCGGAATACCGCTTCTTTTCCTTTCGTACGGTGGTTCTCATTTATGGACTTCTATGATAGCCATAGGTATTCTGATGAGTATCAATTACAGAAGGCTTGATTTTAACACAGCATTCTGATTGCCGCCTTTTTGGAGAAAACATGACCCACATAAATCCTTTGGAAACATTCGGCGACGCATTGCTTGATGTGCAAGCCCCTTCGCGTTATATAGGCGGGGAATACGGCCAGACAGTAAAAGATGATTCCGTTCCATTCACTTTTGTCATGGCTTTTCCAGATTTATACGAAATTGGCATGAGCAATCAAGCTGTACACATCCTTTATAACGGCTTGAACAAAAGCCCGTATGTGCGTTGTGAGCGCGTTTTTGCTCCCGACACAGATTTTGAACAGCTCCTAAAAGAACGGAATATTCCGCTTTTTACGCTAGAAACCGGAATACCGCTATATGAAGCCGACTGTATAGGCTTTTCAATCGGTTATGAGCTTGGCATTACAGGAATGTTCACAATACTTGAAGCTGGTCATATACCGGCTTTGAAAAAAGATAGGGATGAAACGTATCCAATACTGATTGCAGGCGGCTGTGGCGTAACAAACCCGGCACCCTTCACAGACTTTTTAGACGCAGTTTTTATAGGTGAAGCAGAAGACGAGTTTTTTAACCTTTTTGAGACACTCGCTCTTAAAAAGAAAGAAGGCGCGTCAAAGGCCGAATTACTTGAGCTTTTAGCACAAAACAAATATGTTTGGGTGCCGGGGAAAAAAGCAGAGAAGGCTTTTGACAAGCAGTTCGGGCAGTATGCGTCATTAAAGAACTTTTACCCTGTACCTACAATAAAACCAGTCCAAAATCACGGTGTAATTGAAATTATGCGCGGCTGCCCGAACGGATGCCGCTTCTGTCACGCAGGCATTTACTACAGGCCGCAGCGTACAAAAGACCCAAAGTTCATTTTACAGGAAGCAGAAGCTTTGGTCAGGGAAGGCGGATTCAGGGAAATAAGCCTTACATCGCTTTCTTCGGGCGATTATCCTTGTATAGACGAGCTGCTTGATATCCTTACAAAAAAGTTTTCCCGCGCGAACGTTTCGTTCCAGCTGCCGTCCTTAAAAGTAAACAGTTTTACGCTTCCGCTCCTTGAAAAACTTTCGGAAGTCCGAAAAAGCGGACTCACATTTGCTGTTGAAACTCCGTCAGAAGCATGGCAGCTTTCTGTTAACAAAGAAGTTTACACTAGCAAGCTTGTCGAAATTATTGAGGAAGCAAAAAAGCGTGGTTGGAGCAAGGCTAAATTTTACTTTATGGTCGGACTTCCTCCTGCTAATGACGAACGTCATATAAAAAATCAGGACAATCCAAAAACTGAAGAACAAGAAATTGTCGATTTTCTTCTTGAAATACAAGAAAAAACACATATCCAGTGTTCTGTGAATGTCGGAACGTTCATTCCGAAGCCGCATACCCCATATGAGCGCGTACGGCAGCTGACGATGGAAGAATCGCGCGAAAAAATGGCTTATATCCACAAGATGCTTCCGCGCGGAAAATTTAAGGTCAGCACACACGACGAGTTTGTTTCGTTCGTAGAAGGAATTATTTCGCGCGGGGACAGCAGGGCGGGCCATCTTTTTTATTCAGCGTTCAAAAAGGGTTGCCGTTTGGATGCATGGGAAGACCACATGCGAAAAGATTTGTGGCAGGAAGCGATTTCTGGAGCCGGTTGGGATGTTGAGAGCGAAGTTACCCGTGAACGCACTGATGACGAAATCTTACCATGGAACGATATAAGTCTTGGCGCAAGCCCGGTCTTTTTTAAGCGCGAATTCAACAATTCTGTAAACAGAGTGCTTACAGACCGCTGTTCAGAGCATTGTAAAACGCCATGCGGAGTCTGTAATGTACAGAAAAATATACATGTTCGTAAAGATTCTGTTGAAAGCCAATTTGACGCGCTTCCAGAAGAATTAAAAAACAGCTGCTTAACGACTGCGCCCATAAGAGAAAACAACATCCCGCTCCTTTACAGGGTTCTATTTTCTTTTACAAAAAACAACGGTGCGCAATTTATTCCGCACCTTGCAATGCAAGAGATGATACACAAAGCTTTCTTACGTACAGAGCTTCCTATTATCTTCACCGATGGTTTTAATCCTGTACCGCGTATGGAACTTGCTACATGTATTTCGCTTGGAACTGAAAGTATGGATGAAATCGGTTCATGTCTTTTAAGGTATGAAACAACTCCAGAAACATTTATGAACAAGCTTAATGATTGTCTTCCACCTCAATTCAAAATCACGAAATGCATAATCTATCCTGTGACAAGAAAGAAAAAGCGAATTTCACTTGCAACACAATTATACGGTTCTGAATATATTTATTACTTCAAAGATAAATACTACAAAATTGTAGATGATTTTTTCAACTGTTCATCTTTTACTGAGCTTAAAGCAAAATATCAGATTTACGTACAAAAAATAAATGATGGTGAGTTCTCCATTAAAGTTTGTTTTGAGGGCGACAGACCTTTGCGCGATGAGATATCAGAGTTTTTTGGAGAAAAAATCCACAAAATAATTCATATCGTGAAAACAAAAACGCTCGCAAAAGACGAAAACGGAAAGCCTGTTGATTATTTTGAAAGATTCTCGTATCTTGCTTCGCTTCATGAACCTTTCCTTGATAAAGCGAAAAAAGAACTTGAATCATTTTCTCCCATTGACACAAAAATGCAATAGTGCTTTAATTGGCATATGACATTTAACGCTTATTATAACGCATTTTACTTTTACTCATTTTATTACTTTACGAACAGTAGGGGCTGAAGTGATTTGTGGTATATAAGTTACTAAATAGTAAACTGAAAAGAAAACCGCACGGTCACTTCCGGGCGGTTTTTTTTTGGTTCAAACGAAACGGTAATTACTAAAGAGGTGTTTTTATGATAGCAGTAATTAAATCAGGTGTTAGCCAGGAGCAGATTAATAACTTAATCGACTGGTTCAAATCACAAGGATTAAAAGTTCACATATCAGAAGGTGAGTTCAAAACTGTTCTTGGACTTGTCGGCGATACAACAAAAGTTGACATCGATTTGCTGAAAGGACTTGATATAATTGAGTCCGTAACTCGCATTTCAGAGCCTTACAAAAAAGCGAACAGGAAATTCCATCCCGATGATACAATTGTTGATGTTGGTGGAGTGAAAATAGGCGGAGGGAACTTCGCGTTAATTGCAGGTCCATGCTCCGTTGAAAACCGTGATCAGATAATAGAAATAGCAAAAGCCGTAAAAGCTTCTGGCGCAAAACTTCTTCGCGGTGGTGCTTTTAAGCCAAGAACATCTCCGTATGACTTTCAGGGACTCCAGGCAGAAGGACTTGAGCTTTTGCTTGAGGCAAAAAGAGTTACAGGAATGCCAATTGTCACAGAGATAATGAGTTCCGATCATCTTCCGCTTTTTTCTGACGTAGATTTAATTCAGGTTGGCGCTCGTAATATGCAGAACTTTGAGCTTCTTAAAGACTTAGGAAAGCTTAAAAAGCCTATTCTTCTTAAGCGCGGTCTTGCTAACACGATGAAAGAATTCCTTATGAGTGCTGAATACATTATGGCAAACGGAAACGAGAATGTCATTCTATGCGAGCGCGGAATCCGCACTTACGAGACATATACACGCAACACTCTTGACCTTTCTGCAGTTCCAATGCTCCATGAGCTTACACATCTTCCAATCATTGTAGACCCGTCACACGCAACTGGAATTGCCCGCATGGTTAAACCGATGGCAATGGCTGCAGCCGC
>JAEEGK010006030.1_pt1 | contig 29183 bp, 19 predicted proteins | sample 8958771 | NCBI WGS metagenome assembly JAEEGK01 (sample SAMN16246547, study PRJNA631951) | gut metagenome | biome: gut microbiome; feature: rumen; material: SC-attached | host: Bos | place: Iran: Karaj | collected 2018-10 | reverse complement strand
ACACGCCCGTAAGGTCTGTCTCGGCAGGCTTGGACATGCAGGCAGCAAGCAGCACTACCGTAGTGAGTGTCGCTAGGATTGCCCTGGTGACATTAAACCGCTTGCTATGATCCATATATTGCCTAGAGGTGGAGGGTGTGGCCCATGCGTTGCTTCTTGGTCTGCAGGTAGCGGAGGTTGTACTCGTTGGGGGTGACTTCGATGGGCACGTTCTCGACAATCTCCAGGCCGTAGGCCTCGAGACCTACACGCTTCACGGGGTTGTTAGTCATCAGGCGCATCTTGTGGACACCGAGGTGGCGCAGCATCTGTGCACCACAGCCGTAGTCGCGCTCGTCGGCCTTGAAGCCCAGGCATAGGTTAGCATCTACGGTGTCGTAGCCTTCCTCCTGCAACTTGTAGGCAGCCAGCTTGTTCATCAAGCCTATGCCACGCCCTTCCTGCTGCATGTAGACGATGACACCCTTGCCTTCTTGCTCGATTTTCTCCATCGCCTTGTGCAGCTGTTCGCCGCAGTCACAGCGTCGGGAGCCAAGGATGTCGCCCGTCATACAAGAGGAATGTACGCGCACGAGGATGGGCTCGTCTTCCTGCCACTGGCCTTTGATGAGGGCGAAATGCTCCTGTCCGTTCGACTTCTGACGGAAGGGCACGATGCGGAAATGACCGTGCTCCGTAGGCATGTCTACCTCCTCACCGACCTCGATGAGCGACTCCTGCTGCAGGCGGTAGGCGATGAGGTCTTTGATGGAGATGATCTTCAGCTGATGCTTCTTGGCGAAGACCTGTAACTCTGGCATGCGTGCCATCGTGCCGTCGTCGTTCATGATTTCCATCAGCGCTCCGGCAGGATAGAGTCCTGCCAGCTTGCAGAGGTCGATGGCAGCCTCGGTATGTCCGCTGCGTCGTAGCACACCATTGTCCTGGGCATAGAGCGGGTTGATATGTCCCGGGCGACCAAAGGTCTGAGGCGTAGATGCAGGATCGGCCAGTGCACGGATGGTGGCAGCACGGTCGTGAGCCGACACTCCTGTGGTGCAGCCTTCGAGTTTATCGACGGTGATGGTGAATGGTGTGCCGAGCATGGAGGTGTTCTCGCTGACCTGTCGTGGAAGGTCCAGCTCCTCACTGCGGCTGATGGTGATGGGTGCACAGAGCACTCCCCGGGCATATTTCAACATAAAGTTGACCATCTCTGGCGTGATCATCTCTGCTGCGCAGATGAGGTCGCCCTCGTTTTCGCGGTCTTCATCATCCACCACGATGACGAACTTTCCGTCATGAAAGTCGGCGATGGCCTCGGCTATGGTGTTGAGCGTGGTATCCTGCATTGTATCTTTTCTTTGGAAAGGGTTAACTAGGGTTGTATGAACTGTGATGTATGCGTGACTATGGCCTGGCTGGTCTTCTCTATAGTCTTCAGATCCTTATGCAGACGCAGACGGAAGCGCAGCATGCGGATGTAGAAGAACAGTCCCAGTGGCAGTATGATGCCAGTGATGGCATTCAGCCAGCGGCGGCGGAAAGGACGCGTGTGAGCATGAGTGGCCAGCACGGGATATTGGTTGAGCAGGTGGATAACCTGCCTGTCGCGTGAGTTCGACAGATCGTCGATGACCGTCTCCAGACGCTCGTTGATGTCCATGATCTGCTGGTCGTCGCCAGGCCGGAAGAACACCTTGATGGGGTTGGGCCATCGCAGGAGGTGATGCTCCTGGTGGTAGGCGTCGATCTCGGCGTTGATGAGACGCAGCTGCTCAGCATCGGCCGAATAGTCGGGATCACTGATGATGACTTCTTTGCCAGTGATATTCCGCTTCTGCCTGAGTCCGAGCATGCGTGACAGCAGCAGCCTGTAGGCATCGATGTTGAATACTGCCGAGTCGTTGTTGGCCTTATATGTGAAGAAGATGGCCAGAGGAGCCAGCACCATCGTGGCGATGGAACGTCCGAACCATACGGTCCAGTTGTCGTCGCGAGCCATGCGCAAGCCAGAGTCGTCGAAGATGAAGTAGACGATGTACACCAGGACTGAGATGATGACTGGCACCCCCAGTCCGCCTTTGCGGATGATGGCTCCCAGCGGTGCTCCGATGAAGAAGAAGATGATGCACGACAGCGCCATCGTAAACTTACCGATGATTTCCAACTCGTGCAAACGCTCCTGCCGATGCAGGAACTTGGCATGATCGGCTTTCATCATCACGTCGTTAGCGCTTGACTGTGCCTGTCGGGCTGCGTTCTTGGTGATGCTGCGCTGGGCCTCAATGTCCAGCTTGGCATAGATCGTGTCCAGATTGGGCAGCTCATTCTTCTGAATGGCCAGTGTCAGACGGATGGAGTCTTCGCGCTTGATGGCGGGATCGGTAAAGCTATAGCGCTTGGCATCCTTATAGAACTGTCGCCCGATGGAGTCATTGCCGTGACGGATAGAGTCGAGGTCGTGCAGGATCTGCACCGTGCTCTTGGCCTTGGCATTGCTGGAGAAGGCCGATGCATCAGCCAGGTTGAAGTCGCCGTCGAAGTCCAGCAGTATCTGTTTGTAGGCGAAGGTCTCACGGCGATAGGGCACCTCTGCCGCTCCGCCCATATCCTGCTGCTTCATGTTCTCGAACCACTCTCCGCTCCACAGGGTCAGCAGCAGGTGCTTCTTCTCGGCCGTCGACTGCATCATGCCTGAGTCGGCAAGGATGATGGCCTGGTCTTCGTACGAGCCCGTCTGCCGGTAGATCATCATGCCATAGAGCATGCCTGTGTTCATGTCTTTCTTCTGAACGTAGAGGTTGGTATTGGGGATGCCATCATAGAACACTCCCTCCGGAATCTCCAGCTCAGGACTTTTCTGCTTCATCGAGACCAGCAGCTGGGCCAGGTTCTTGTTGGCATCGGGGCCGATCTTCTCCTGGAAATAGACGGAGAGTCCTGCTATCATAAGAACGATGATGATGAGCGAGCGCATGCTCTGCAACAGCGAGATGCCTGCTGACTTGATGGCTGTCAGCTCTGACGACTCACCTAGGTTTCCGTAGGTGATGAGCGATGAAAGGAGTATGGCAAGGGGGAGGGCCTGAGGTACCATCATCAGTGCCATATACCAGAAGAACTGTGCCAGCACGTCGAGTGTCAGTCCTTTGCCGATGAGGTCGTCGACATATCGCCACAAAAACTGCATCATCAGCACGAACTGGCAGATGAAGAACGCAGCTATGAACAACAGCCCGAATTGTTTTGCTATGAATATGTCGAGTTTCTTGATCCGGAACATATCGGGGTGCAAAGGTAGTAAAAAGTTAGGAGTTAGGAGTTAGGAGTTAGGAGTTATTTTGTCTACCTTAATATTTTTTATCTATTCTCAAGCCTTCCTGCCCTTGTCTCTTTATTCTTCACTCTTCACTCTTCACTCTTCACTTTTCACTTCCTCATAGTCCGCTGGACTGGTGCAGCCTTTCCAGGTTGCCGTCCCAGAGGTCGTGAAGGTCGTCGATATCTTCTGGTAGTGAGTAGTCAGTGACGCAGAGGCATACCTGCTCAGTCAGTTCGCTACGCCCTATGCGCATTTCCCAGTAGGCTTCAGGGTCCGACTCGTCAGTCCATTGCAGGCGGATATGGCTGTTTCTCTCGCGTTCCACGATATTGGCACGCATGGTATGGTGCTCTCCCCAAATCTCTCCCCATGTCAGTTCCAAGATGCCGTTCTTCTCCTCTACACGGTCAGCTATCCAGCGCTCCAAGCCGTGGTCGGTACTCATCAGACTCCAGAGGATGTCTGGCTTGCGGGCATTTAGCGGGTATTCTAATTCTAGTCTCTGTTTCTTTGAGTTCATCTGGTTAGTACGTCTTTAGTTGATAATGATATTAGAGAATAACGTCTTACTACCTTTCGGGTGCAAAGATACAAATAAAATGAGAATCATCGGCAAAAAAAGTGGATATTTTTTGCGTAAAGTCCTAAATAAAGTTAACAAGAAGGATTTTCTTTGGGCAAGGTTTTCCTGTTTTGATGAAAAGTAGTACCTTTGCACCCGCTTAACAAAAAGATGATGGCGGGATAGCTCAGCTGGTTAGAGCGCATGATTCATAATCATGAGGTCGCCGGTTCAATCCCGGCTCCCGCTACCAACGAAAGAGAGAGTTACACGAGTAGCTCTCTCTTTCGTTGGTGTAGGGGGAAGACTAAAGGTTCAGCAGGCACTGACAGCCTAAGAGTACGTCTTGCCATGTGGCCTCGAAATCACCAGTATACCAAGGGTCGGCTACGTCACCCGGGCGAGGGGTAAAGTCCATAAGTTTGCAAATCTTGCCTTCAGAGTCGCCTCCACAGATGCGGGGCATGTTGCGTATGTTCCATTCGTCCATACCGATGAGCAAGTCGAAGCGGTCGTAGTCCGATCGATTCATCTGTCTTGCTGTCTTTCCCTTGCTAGAGATGCCATGCTCAGCCAGCTTCCTTCTGGCAGGCGGATAGACGGCATTGCCTATCTCCTCAGTCGAGGTGGCTGCCGACTCAATATAATACTCATGCGATAAGCCTGCCTTGCTCGCAAGGTCCTTCATGACAAACTCTGCCATCGGACTACGGCAGATGTTGCCGTGACACACAAATAGGATTCTCTTCATATCACGTGCAAAGGTACGAATAATAATCCGGAAACGTGCTAATGTCGCGTGATTTTTACACTCAGCACCTCTTCAATCATGCCTATGATGTCGTCGAGTTGCTCGCCGCTGAACTCACCTGTCAGGTGACGGGTGCTGTCGTTGGTTTCCAGCGTGATGCCGTAATAGCGTCCCAACTGACTGAGCACGTCGGGCAGGGGGGTGTCGTTGAAGCTGAAGTGGGCCACGTCCGGCTCCTCGTGGGTGGATACGACAGACTCTGTAGCCGGTGTCGGCAATGGCTGTTTAGGCTTGGACAGCTGCCAGGTGAGCACCGATGCGAAGGCCACGATGCACAGCAGCGAGGCGGCAGCGGCCACCCAGCGGCGTCTGATAGGGCGTGGACGTAGCTTCTTCAGCGCGGCCTCAGGGTCGAAGCGCCCTTCCGCATAGTGTCGGAGCACGAAGTCTTGTTCTTGGTCTTTAGTCTTTTTCATATTTGGTATGTCTTTATTTGCGCCAGTCGACGATGAGATGGTTGGGGCCGGCCAGTGTGGGGGTATCTACGATGTGTCCATCCTGTTCGATGCGCCAGAATTGGAGTTTGCCATTTCCATACTGATCGAAGGCATTCAGGTTGAAGCTGTGCTCATAGTCATCGCCAAAGAGTGCCGGACTGCTGACGAGGTAGTCGTAGAGGAATTGTGAGGTATGGAAACCTTCCATGTCGCTCATCTCGTAGAGGTAGGGCAGTGGTAGGCTGACGGTGAGGGCAAGGAAGGTGTCGTTGCGATGCTGCCCGTCGGCAGTCGTCGTGTGTTCTGTACGCAGTGCCATCGTCGCCGTCTCGTGGGGCTTGGCAATGGTGCGGCCTGAAAAGAGCAGGCGGAAGCGCAGCAGGTCGTTCTCCCATTCGCCTTCAGCGTTTGGTATCAGTGGCAGACTGGCCAGTGGGCCGCTGACGGCAGGGAAACGCATCTCTACCGTGAACAGGCTCCCTTCCACACGCAGATTGGGATAGCCACTCTCCATGATGATGTGAAGGGTGTCGCTCTTCATGGTGTAACTGTTGACAACGGTGCGGTCGGGCACGTAGCTGACGCTGACATCCTGTTGGCCGTTGTGGGCATGCCGCTGATAGTCGTAGTCGAAGGTTCGCTGCAGCACGATGGCATCGTAGTTGCCTAGTTGGACAGCGGTATGTGGGTCGATGGTGTAGACGTAGTCGCGGTCGTACGGGTCGTGGTAGGGTGTTGCCGGCTGGAAGGCGAGCAGCGTGCCTGTGCCTCCCCAGGGCAGGCGTTGCTGGCTATGCAGGTCGTAGCTGATCGGTTCGCCCGTTTCCACGCCTACGACGTTGATAGGCTCGCCACGCTGCAGCAGGTCATTGCCGCCGGTGTCCTCTATGTAGATATAGACGGTGGGGTTGAAGGTTGTGGTAAGTATGTCGCCGATGCGTAGCTCATCGTCGTTGCTGCATGCTGCCAGGAGCACACAGCCTAGTAGGATAGGTATCTTTTTCATTCGTCAGTGTTTTGTGTTTCCACGGTAATCCATTCACTGCCTGTAGCCCAGAAGCCAGCCACGAGCCCCAGCCCACCGCTGACATTGCTGTAGGTGGGTGTGAGCTGGGCGAAGCCGCCTTGCGCCAGCTCGTTGTTCTCGATGTCGTTGATCGACTTCAGGTAATGGTAGTATTCGGGCGTAAGCCTATAAAGCTGTACTTGGAAGCGTGGATTCCGTATGCGATTTTCCAGGTGGTTGACTTTGACGTTCAGGTGGAGCGTGTACTGCTGGCCATTGATGTCCCTGTCGTTGAAGAAATAGAAGCGCTGATAGAAATCGTTCTCAAATCCGAAGTCCTCGTCGATGGCCGTCAGCCTGTTGAGCAGGGGCTCGTCGTTGACGTACACTTGCGGCCAGTTGGCGTCGATGCCGAGGCCTTGGTCGTCGCCCTTGACATGAACACGCACGGCATAGTAGTCGGTGGAGGCGGCAGGGTCGTCAAAGGTAGCGGGCAGTTGGTAGAAGTCTTGTGCGCTGCCCCAATCGGCATCATATTCCGTGATGAGGCGCACTTCCTGCAACGTGATGGCCGTGCTTTCGGGTACGGTAGTATGGGCCTCCGCACGACCATAGTCATCATGCTCCACCAGGAGGCTGACGTGATCGCCCGTCTGATGGCTACCGATGACGTAGAACGTGCCGTCGGCTAGTTGTTGCACCTGTCGGGGTTGGCCGTTCACGGTGTAGCTGACGCGGGCGTTGTGCAGCAGGATGGCCTTGCGGATGTCGGTGACCTTTCGCACGCCCATGCTGTTGCTGACGCTGATGTAGGTGGTGTCGGCCTGCGAGGGGAAGCAGTAGACCACCAGCTTTGAGAGGTTTCGCAGCGAGTCGATGTCGAAGTGGTCGCGGCAGGAGGTAAGGGCTGTGGCTGCTATGATACAGCAGCATGCAAGACCGAAGAGGGGGCGTATGGTTCTTTTCTTCATGATCGCTTTAGAATTTGATGGTGTAGCTGAATGACGGGATGATGGGGATGTAGCCCCGTGTCTTTATGCGGAAGGCCTGATGTCCGGCCAGGTCGACCTTGTTGCTTTCCAGCGGTGTGTACTCGATGTCGTTCCACAGGGTGTTCAGGTGGCAGTAGGCATTATAAACGGAGAGGTTCCAGATGCGCTCGTGGCCGTGCTTCGTGGTGTGGCGGAAGTTGAAGCCCAGGTCCAGGCGGTGGTAGGCGGGCAGGGTGATGTTGTTGGGCTGCTCGTAGATGAACTTCGTCTCGTTACGTCCCTCGTAGTAGCTCCGCTCGCTGTAGTAGTCAGTAGGCTGCTGAGGCTTCCCGTCGGGCAGGTTGGGCATCTGCACGTACTGCGTGGGGAAAGTCATGTGGTTGCCCGTGTGGTAGGTCCATGCAGCATACATCTGGGCCTTCTTACTGATGTTCCAGCGCATGGTTAGGTTCAGCTTGTGTCGGTTGTCGAACTTGTCGTAGTACCATCCACCTCGGTAGAATTCGTCGAAGCGGCGCTCGTTCCAGGAGAGGGTGTAGGCCATATTGGCCTGCAGGCGTTTCCCACGATACTGGGCGTCCAGCTCCAGGCCGTAGAAACGTCCGCGCCCGTCCGTCACCTCCATGTCCCACTTTTCGGCAGGGGGCTCCAGGCCCGACCAGCTGCTGTACTGCAGCAGGTGACGCGTCAGCTTGTAGTAGGTCTCGGCCATCAGCGTCCACCGTCGTGTGGGCTGCCAGTAGATGCCAGCCGCCAGTTGGTGGGAGTGCATGGGCCGTAGGTGCTCGGTGGTGGGCACCCAGTAGTCGGTGGGCAGTTCGAGGAAAGCATTCGAAATCTTGTGCACGTACTGGGTCATCAGCGTATAGCTGGCCTTGGTCGAGAGGGTGGGCGACAGCTGGTACTTCACGGCTAAGCGTGGGTCGGCACTGGCAAAGGCCTTGCCGCCAGTAGCGAAGAGCGAGATGTTGACGCCGCCGTTCAGACTCCACCGGCTGTTGAGCGTCACCTGGTCTTCGCCATAAAGCGACAGCTCATGGGCTTGATGACGGTTGCGCCCCTCGGCACTCAGGGTGTCCGCCTGCTGGTAGCCGCCCCAAACGTGCAGCTGACTGTTGGTCTGCGGCTGGAAGAGATGGAAGGTGTAGTCGTGGCCGAAGCGTATGTGGTGGCGTGGCGACGGGCGGAAGTCGAACTCCGAGCGGTAACCCATGTCGTAGATGGTGGAGCGATACTCGTGTTCGAGGTAGGTGAGTGCCGTTGTCTCACCGGTTTCGTCATAGGTCCGGACGTCGTCATAGCTGCGCAGCGTGGCGCGGTTGTGGGTGAAGACGGCCGTGAAGTTGGCTTGCAGCTGTGGCGACAGCTGGTAGCGCCAGTCGAGGGCGGCATTGAGGTTGCCCCAGCGGAACTTGTTGTCGATGACTTCGCTATAGGCCGTCCACCCTTCGCCACCCTTCTTCTCTTGCCAGTCATCGTGGGTCGACAGCCCGTCGTTGCCCGAGTAGAGGCTCAGGCTGAGCTGCGAACGGTCGCTCAGCGTGTGGGTCACCTTGGCATTGAGGTCGCGGAAGGCATAGTTCAGGGTGATCTTCTCCTCGTCGTTCGTGCTGTTCACAATGGCGAAGATGGGGCGGGTCAGCAGGTCGAGCCAAGAACGACGCAAGCCGATGTTGAACTGGGTGCGGCTGCCCAGCGGACCGTCCATCTGTACGGAGCCGTCGAGCAGGCCGATGCGGTACGAGCCGTGCAGGCGGTCGTGGTTGCCGTCGTTGGTGCGCACGTCGACCACCGAGCTGAGCCTGCCTCCATAGCGGGCGGGGAAGCCACTCTTGTAGAAGTCGACGTTCTTCACCACGTCGACGTTGAATGCCGAGAAAAGACCCAGCGAGTGGTTGACATTGTAGAGTGGGGTGCCGTCGAGCAGGAAGAGGTTCTCGTCGTTGTTGCCACCGTGGACATAGAGTCCGCTGGTCAGCTCCACGCCTTCCTGCACACCGCTCATACGCTGCAGCGTCTTCACTACGTCGGGCGAGGAGAACAGTGCGAACTCCGTCTTGATGTCGGCCTGAGAGATGGAGCGCTTGCCCATCTGTGTACCGAGGACGGGGGAGTTCAAGTCGCCGGTGACGACGACCTCACCCAGCTGCTGACTGGCTCTGAGATGTATGTCGAGCGTCTGGTTGTGGTGAAGGCTGATGCTATGCACCTGTTGCTCGAATCCTATGTAGGTCACGCGCAGCTGGTGGTCGCCCTGCGGCAGGGTGAGCGAGTAGTGGCCATATTCGTTAGTCATCGTTCCCTGTTGGGTGGTCAGGTCGTAGACGGTGGCATTGATCAGCAATTCCCCCTGTCCGTCACGCACGTAGCCGCTCACGGTGTAGCTCTTCTCATTGGTGGTCTTTGCCTTCCCGGTTTTCAGCAGCACATGGTTACCTTGTATATTATAAATAATGTTCGCGTGCGTGAAAAGCCGTTCTAGTGCCTGCTCCAAGGGGAGCCCTTTCAGGGATGCACCTTTATAGGCACCGTCAAGTGGCAGCGATGAGTCGTAGACGAAGCTGATGGCGTGTTCCTGTTGCAGCAGGTCCATCTGTTGCCGTATCGTTGTCTGTGCCGTGCATAGCGACAGCGATGCGATGATGAATGATATACTCAGTAATAACCGTTTCGTCATGATGGGTGGAGAAAGAAAACGTGACTAGAATACAATGCCGACGCAGCCCTGCAGGCAGTGCATCAGTGTGGTGCTCTCCGACTTCATCCAGGTGCGCTCGCCCAGCATCATGTCTTCCGTGTCAGTCTTGTAGTGGTAGGGTTGTAGGTCATAGCCTATCTTGAAACTGATGCGACGCTTCTTGCCGGCCTTCACGCTGACGCCATAGCCAAGGTTCAGCCCAGGACAGCCCAGGAATCCAGCCTCGGCATAGAGATAGGCATGGGAGTGCTGAAGCCACGGATGCCAGCGGCCAAGGGCGAAGATGGGCACGAAATTCTCGTCCATCTGGTTGTAGACACTCAACCCCACTCCTAGGCCAACCGTCCACCTCGGGCTTAGCCTGTAGGTCTCCATCAGTAGCAGGCTATTGCCGCCATAGCTGTTGTTGAATCCGTAGTCGCCGATGATGGCATGGTTGCTTAACTTGCTTTTGCTGCTGACAAATCGCTCCTGATAGGAATCGTAGACGTGATAGTCCCACTTGTAGTGGGCGTTATAGAACATCATGTGCTGGTAGCGCAGGTCTGTCTCGAAGTGCCACTTCCGTTCTTTGGGCTCTTGAGCCAAGGCTCCTGTACAGCACAGTAACAGGATGATTGCTAAAGAATACTTCATGCCTTTCTTCTATTTTCGTTTTTCTTATAAGACGCAGAAAAACGAAAAACCCCCATCTGTCAGAGCAGAAAAGTGAAGAAAAACTGTTCTTTTTGGTTGCGCAGGCGTTTCAGGGCCTTGCTGATTTGGTGCTCGACGGTCTTCTCACTGAGGCCTAGGCGCTGGGATATGTCGCTATAGCTCAGCCCGTCACGCTTGGACAGCAGGAAGATTTCGCGGCAGCGTGCCGGCAATGCATCGATGGCGGCCCAAAGCTCGGCCTCATGGACTGAACGCTCTTGGGCTTCATCGTCGCTGATGGTCCCTTCCAGGTCTTCGGGAAGGATGTCGGTCTCAGCACCCTTGCTCTTTCGTAGCTGGTCGATGCAATGGTTGCGAACGGCCGTGTAGAGCCAGGCCCGGCAGTTTTCCGGCTCATCTTCCATTTCCAGCAGGCGCACGAAACAATCCTGCACCGTGTCTTCGGCAGCATCCAGATCTTTGAGATAGTGGAGCGCATAGATACACAGCGGACGGTAGTAATGACGGAAAATGAGGTTGGCTGTCATTCAAGCAGCAGAGATATGGGGCTCTTCCCAATAAGCGCTATACCGCACTGGCCACGAGCCAGACCATGTAGGCCAAGAACAATATGGTGAGTACGGCTCCCTCCCAGCGGGCGATGGTGAGCTTGGTGTTGGAGAAGAGCCAAAGCAGCAGGATAGAGCCGGTGAGCACCGAGAAGTCGACGATGGTAATATCCTTTACCTGCATAGGGCAGATGAGACCTGCTCCTCCCAGGATAAGCAGGATGTTCATCACGTTCGATCCCAACACATTGCCGATGGCGATGCCGCTATTGCCTTTGCGGGCAGCCACAACGCTCGTGGCCAGCTCAGGGAGTGAGGTGCCTCCTGCCACGACCGTTAGTCCGATGACAGCCTCGCTTACTCCAAGCTGCTGGGCGACAGCCGTGGCACCATTGACAAAGATGTTGGAACCCACTACCAGGCAGGCCAGTCCAATGACGAGCAGCAGCACCGACTTCGCCACGCTGTAGCCTTTGGGGGAAGCTTCCTGGTCGGCATTGCCTTTAGCCCCATGTAGTGTCAGCCACATGAAAGCCAGGAATCCCAGCATCAGCACCAGAGCATCGAGGCGTGAGACGTCGCCGTCGGCCAGTACCATCACTGCTAATAGAAAAGAGGCAACGACAGCGATGGGGATGTCTTTCTTGACTGTAGAGGGGAGGATGGTCATTGGCGCGACCATAGCAGCCATACCAACGATAAGCATTGTATTGAAGATGTTGGACCCCACGACATTTCCTACGGCCAGGTCGGAGGTGCCTTTCAGGGCAGATACCAGGCTGACGCAGAATTCTGGAGCCGAGGTGCCTATTGCTACAATGGTGAGGCCGATGACTATCTGCGGAATCTGCATTCGCTCCGCCAGTGCCACAGCACCATCAGTAAGGCGGTCGGCACCCCAGAGAACCAGGGTGACGCCCGCCACAATCATTAGAATCTGCAACCACATGGAGGAGTGATAAGTTAGGAGTTAGAAGTTAGGAGTTGGGAGTGTAGAGTGAAGAATTAGGAGTTGAAAGCTCAGTGCCGACAACTCCTAACTCCTCACTTCTAACTCCTAACTCACTTTACAGGTTGGGATTGATCTTGCTCCACTCAGCGATGGGAGGTACGATGTTGAGGGTGACCAGTTCGTCGCGCATCTTGCAGAGGTGCTCGTAGCTCTGGTCGAGCTTGGCGTTCTCCTCGGGTGTGCCCTGAGGAACCTCGTACTTGGCGCCCTCGGCCGTCATCGTGGTCTTCATGGCCATCATGATGTGGTCGTACTTGTCGGTCTTCACGTAAGTGCCGACGGGGAAGCGGAAAGGCTCACCGCCCATAGCTGCACGGATCATCTCGACGCTGAGGTACGAGGGGCTCTGGAACGAGCTGCGGCCGCGAAGCTTGATGATAGCTGCACCACCCTTGGTGACGTCGGTCTTCATTTGCTCCCACTCTTCAGCAGGGAACTCAGGCGTGCCGATGATGTCGGTCAGCTTGCGGTCCTTGATGGTGACATGGCTTCCGAAGACTGCCATCTGCTCGCCGTGGCCGCCATAGGTAGCACAACCCTTGATCTCGCTCTGCAGCACACCGAACTTCTTGGCAAGTGCACTCTGCAGACGGGTGGTGTCAAGGCCTGCCAACGTAGTCACCTGTCCGGGCTTCAGACCGCTATACAGCAGGGTCACCAGACCAGTGAGGTCAGCAGGATTGAAGATAATCACCACATGCTTCACGTCAGGGCAGAACTTCTTGATGTTCTGACCAAGCTCCTCAGCAATCTTGCAGTTGCCGGCCAGCAGGTCCTCACGGGTCATACCCTCCTTACGGGGAGCACCGCCGCTGGAGATGATGTACTTGGCACCGGTGAAAGCCTCCTCGGCATCGGTGGTGGCGGTGATGGTGGCCTCGTCGAAGCCACTCTGGCGCATCTCCTCAGCCACGCCTTCGGGTGAGAATACATCATAGAGACACAGGTTACTGGTGAGGCCCATCATCAGAGCGCTCTGGGCCATGTTGCTGCCAATCATGCCGGCTGCGCCGACGATGACCAGTTTGTCGTTTGTCAAAAATGCCATAATAATTTACGATTTACGATTTACAGTTAATTATTTCGACCGCAAAGTTAGTAAAAAGTTAGGAGTTAGGAGTAAGGAGTGAGGAGTTAATATTCCCTGTTTAACATTATTTATCCTTCAGGTGCAAAAAAACTCCCTGCTCATCACTTCTAACTCCTAACTTATTCGTATCTTTGCACAGAAATAACTATTACCTATATTCTATGAATACTATTGCACAACGACTGAGTGATTTGCGCGAGATCATGCAACGAGAGCATCTCGCAGCGTTTGTTTTTCCTTCTAGTGACCCTCACCAGAGCGAATATACTGCTGACCATTGGAAAGGACGCGAGTTCATCAGTGGTTTCAACGGCTCGGCAGGCACGGCAGTTGTCACGATGACTTCAGCCGCATTGTGGACCGACTCCCGCTATTTCATCGCCGCTGAAGAGCAGCTGCGTGGCACTGAGTTCCAGCTGATGAAGCTGAAGATAGCAGGCACTCCCACCATAGCACAGTGGATAGGGAAGGAAATCAAGTCGCAGCCCTCAACCGAAGTGGGCATTGACGGAATGGTGAGCTCGGCAAGTGTTGTCAAGGAAATGATTGCCGACCTTCGCAGAGAAGGAGGCATCACCGTCAGGACCAATCTGGACCCTTTGCGGCAGATCTGGTATGGACGTCCTCCTATTCCTGCCAATCCTGTAGAAATATTCCCATTAGAGTACGCCGGAGAGACCGCTTCTGCAAGGCTCGGCCGTATTCGTCAGGCCCTGCGTGAGAGACATGCCGACGGTATGCTGATGGCATCGCTCGACGATATAGCCTGGACGCTGAACCTGCGAGGGACTGATGTGCATTGCTGTCCTGTCTTCGTCAGCTATCTGCTTCTGGATCAGTCGTCGGCCACCTTATATATTAATAAGGAGAAGCTGACACCCGAGGTCACAGCTTATCTCAAGGAGAACAACGTCAAGGTGGACGACTACGAAGCCGTGAAGACTGGGCTGAAGGGCTATTTCAACTATAACATCCTGATGGATCCCGACGAGGTGAACTACACGCTCTATAAGACCGTGACCTGTGAGCGGGTAGAGGAGGAGTCGCCTGTCAAACGGATGAAAACCGTAAAGAATGCCATTGAACAGGAGGGTTTTAGGCGTGCGATGCTGAAAGACGGCATCGCTATGGTAAAGTTTCTGAAGTGGTTGGACAAAGATGCTGACATTGCCAAAGAGTCGGAGGTGTCCATCGACCGCAAGCTGACCTCCCTCCGGGCTGAACAGCCCCTCTATCGCGATATCTCCTTCGACACCATTGCCGGCTATGGCTATCATGGCGCTATCGTACACTATGAGCCCACACCCGAGACGGATATCCCACTCAAGCCCGAAGGATTATTGTTGCTGGACAGCGGTGCCCAGTATCTCGACGGCACTACCGACATCACCCGTACCATTGCCCTTGGCCCGCTGACTGAAGAGATGAAACATGTCTATACCTTGGTGCTCAAGGGACATATACAGGTAGAGCTGGCTAAGTTCCCTTCCGGCATCAGCGGGACCCAGCTCGACGTGCTTGCCAAGCGTGCCATGTGGCGTGAAGGCCTGCACTATCTGCATGGCACGGGTCATGGCGTGGGCACCTATCTGAATGTGCATGAAGGACCTCACCAGATTCGCATGGAGTGGAAACCCGCTCCGCTGGTAGCAGGTATGACCGTCACCGACGAGCCGGGCATTTATCTGGAAGGCCGTTTCGGAGCCCGGATCGAGAATACGCTGCTCATCGTGCCATATATGAAAGGTGAGTTTGGCGACTTCCTGCAGTTCGAGTCGCTGACCCTCTGTCCCATCGACAAGCGTCCCATCGACGTGAAGATGCTCACCGACGAGGAGCGCCAATGGCTGGACGACTACCACCAGCTGGTGTTCGACCGCCTGTCACCCCATCTCTCGTCCGACGAAGTGGCCTGGCTTCGTGATGCCTGTGCCCCTCTCGTCGTTGAAGAGTCCTAGAGGAACTCCGTAGGCACTCCCCTACAAGGGAGAGAGCGGACCTAAGCAGCCTCTAGGTTACTTCTTTCTCATCTGCCACTTAAGTCGCAAGGTCTTCCCACTCCAGTCGCAAAGTCTTCCCACTGAAGTCGCAAGACCTTCCCACTTAAGTGGCAGATTCTTTACCTACGTCCTCTCTGCTGCTTAGGTCCTGCCTTTCAATCGTTGCCCTTTGCCCATAATTGCGCGTATTATTGCATTTTATTCCGCAAATCTTTGGCGGTTCAGATTTTTTTCGTATCTTTGCAGCTGAAAGCTGCAGTAAGATAACCAACGAGCAAAAGATATGAAAAGACTAAGATTATTACTGGCCACCCTGCTGGCCATCGTCGGCGCTACCTCAGGATGGGCGCAGGACAATTATGGGATTAGTATTGGCGGTGTGGATGTCACCTCTGCCAACTATACGAACATCAAAGCGAGCAACGGCTTTACTGCAGTAAAGAGTGGTAAAGTAACGTATGACCCTACCGCCAACACGCTAACGCTCAACAATGCCACGATTCAATCGGACGAAGCTTATGGAATCTATGTTCAAAAGGATGCTCTTACCATCTTTTTGATAGGAGAGAACACCATTTCAGCTTCAAGTAAATCTGCAGTGGCAGTGACAAGAGCTGCAACCATCACGGGCAGTGGCAGTCTGACGCTGACCAGCGAAAGCGATTGTGGCATTTACATTTCTGGCTCTAATTCACGAACCGCAACACTTACCATCAAGGATTGTACCATCAGTGCCGAAGGTGAGTGGGGTATCTCAGGAAGGACTGCTGGATGTAATCTCATCGTCGACGGAGCCAATGTCAGCGCCAAGGGAACTAGTGGATCTATCTGCGATCTGGCCTCGCTGACACTGAACAACAGCTCCATCACTTCCCCGTCAGGAGCCAACTGGAACAACAATGCCGTGTGCAATGCATCGGGCACACCCATCACCAACGATTGGGTGAAAATCACATCCACCGTCAAGCTCTACGCCATCTATACCAACAGCAATGATATGCTGGTATTCTATTACGATGACCAGTTCAACAACCGCGAGTACACCTATAAATGGGCATTCCCGCTGGATGGGAGCAATCCTGATTGGAAGAATAGTACCCTCATCAAGAAAGTGAACTTCCATGCGTCGTTTGCCAACTACCACAGCCTGACCAACCTGTCTAAACTGTTTTCGGGCTGTTCGAACTTGGCAGAATTCTACAATCTCCAGAACCTAAATACTGAGAATGTCACCGACATGTCTCAGATGTTCGATGGCTGCAAGATGGAGAGCATCGACCTCTCCCACTTCAACACCAGCAAGGTGGAAACGATGAACTCCATGTTCTACAATTGCTCAGCACTGACATCCCTCAACGTGAATAGTTTCGACACGCAGAACGTGACGGATATGGATTATATGTTCAGGGGATGCACCAATCTCACCACCATCTACTGTGACAACGACTGGAACAAGACGGGCCTCACCTCAAGCTTCATGTTCACGTCCTGCACTAAGTTGCCCAACTTCGATTCCTCGAAGACCGATGCCACGATGGCGAACCCCACCACTGGTTATTTCAAGGCCAAAGAAGCCTATGCCGTGAAATCAAACAATAAGCTCACCTTCTACTACGACAACGAGAGGGTTAACCGTGACGGCACGAAGTACGACATGCCGACAAACACCATTCCCGCATGGACAACCCTGAATGACGCTGTAACAGACATCACATCCGTCGACTTCGACGAGTCGTTCGACAACTATCATGGGTTGACATCCACCTTTAGTATGTTCCGTTGGCTGACAAACCTCACTACCATTGACCACCTCGAGCGTCTGCATACCGAGAATGTGACGCAGATGCATGCCATGTTCTATCGATGTCACAATCTGCAGTATCTCAACTTGGCGCATCTCAACACGTCGAACGTGACGGCCATGGATGACATGTTCGGCTACTGCAGAAGCATGTCCGACATCGTGTTTGGTGGCGTGACAAACTTTGACACAGGGAAGGTGAAGAGCATGGAGGGAATGTTCGCTCACTGCGAAGGACTGACAAGCATCGATGTCAACAATTTCGATGTCGGGAACGTGACGAACATGGCTAGTATGTTCAGCGAGTGCACGAACTTGGAAACCATCTTGTGCGACAATGACTGGAAGACGCCGAAAGTAACCAATTCTGCTAACATGTTCTATGGTTGCGATAAGCTGGCGAGCGGTAGTTCAGGCATGAGCTATGATCCCAGATACTTAACGGTGGATTATGCCAACCCCACCACCGGCTACTTCCAGAGCAGAGCCCCTTATGCCGTGCTCTCTGGCTCGACGCTTACCTTCCGTTACGACCAGAACATGACGGTGAGCGATCCTAACTACTTCGCCGTTCCATTGGACGGTAGCACTCCCGGATGGGCCAACAATGAAGCAATTACCACTGTCAACTTCGACAACTCGTTCGACCAATACCACGGTCTGACGTCGACGAAAAACATGTTCAAGGGCCTGTCGAACCTTACCACCATCAAAAACATCAGCCGTCTGCACACCGAGAATGTCACCAACATGTATTCTATGTTCGATGGCTGCAGCAGCCTCACATCCCTCGACTTGAGCAGCTTCAATACCGGGAACGTGACGATCATGAGCTCTATGTTCTACGGCTGTAGCAGACTCACATCCCTCAATCTGAGCGGCTTCAACACCGAGAACGTAACGATGATGAACTCTATGTTTTACGGCTGTAACAGACTCACCTCTCTCAATCTGAGCGGATGGAATACGGCAAAGGTGACGAACATGGCTGGTATGTTCAGAGACTGCAGCAGCTTCACCTATCTCGATCTGAGCAGCTTCAATACAGCAAATGTGACAAAGATGACTTCTATGTTCCAGGATTGTAGCAACCTGGCCACCATCTATGTCGGTATGGAATGGTCTATTGCTGGTTTGACAGATTCTGGTAATAATATGTTCTTGGGCTGTACAAGTCTCGTCGGTGGCTTGGGTACAACGTACGACGCAAACCATGTGGATGCTGCGTATGCCCACAACGATGCCGGCTCAGTATTACCCGGATACCTCTCCTGGGCATCAGCCTACGCCGTCCTTAGCACCGATAGCAAGACGCTCTCATTCTACTACGACAAATTAAAGGAAACACGCGAGGGAACAAAGTATTCGCTTCGATGGACCTCTACTGAGCTTCCGGGCTGGACCGATGCCAGTAATGGTAACCAAAACATCACGACGGTGAACATCGACCCGTCGATGGCCGACTATCACGCGCTGAAGATTGCCAAAGGCATGTTCTTCAACCTAGGTTTTTTGCGAACCATCAACGGTCTGGAATACTTGGACACCAGGAACGTGACGGATATGAGCTTTATGTTCACCCTCTGCCAGGGACTTACGACGCTCGACCTGACCCATTTCAATGTAGGGAAAGTGACGGACATGCACGATATGTTCTTCTATTGCACTAATCTGAAAACTATCTACTGCAACGACAACTGGAAGTCGAATGTTGTGACCAACTCCGATGACATGTTCACGGACTGCTCGAGGCTGGTAGGTGCCATCTCTTACGATGCAAACAAGACGGATGTTAGGTATGCCAACCCCAACGATGGATACTTCACCTACCGTGAGGCTTACGCTGCGTACACCGCCGACAACACTACGCTGACATTCTACTACGATAATCTGCGCAGTACGCGAGGCACCACCTACGACCTGAACACGGGTAGCAACCAACCCGGATGGAGGTCGGATGGCACGAATGCCTCAGTCACCAACGTAGTGTTCGATGCGTCGTTTGCCGGCGCACGGCCTACTTCCACTAGTGAATGGTTCTTTGGCATGGAAAATCTGACCACCATCACTGGTATGGAGTACCTCAACACGAGCGAGGTGACGTACATGGGCCATATGTTCTACAACTGTAGCAGCCTGACTTCCCTCGACCTGAGCCACTTTAACACAGCGAATGTGACGTACATGGGAACAATGTTTTACCGCTGTATGAACCTGCCTACCCTTGACGTAAGTAGTTTCAATACGGCGAATGTGACGAGCATGTCAGACATGTTCGAAATGTGTAGCAGCCTGACTACCCTCGACCTGAGCAACTTCAATACGGAAAATGTGACGTCCATGAGAGATATGTTCTACAACTGTAAGAGCCTGACCTCCCTCGACCTGAGCAATTTCAATACGGCAAATGTGACGAACATGTCCGCCATGTTCAGAGAGTGCAGCAGCCTCACCTATCTCGACCTGAGCGGTTTCAATACGGCCTCGGTGACGGATATGAGTTACATGTTCTATTATTGCAATAACTTGACGAACCTCGACGTAAGCAGTTTCAATACGGAGAATGTGACGTACATGAAATATATGTTCCGTGACTGCTATGCCATCACCGCCCTCGACCTGAGCAACTTCAATACGGAAAATGTGACGTCCATGAGCCTCATGTTCTCCACCTGTATGAGTCTGACCACCCTCGACCTTTCGAGTTTCAACACAGCCAAGGTGACGAATATGGAAGAGATGTTCTTAGGCTGCCCAGCCCTCACCACCATCTACGTGGGCACTGGCTGGAATACGGATGCCGTGTCCACTTCTGGCAACATGTTCAACAGATGCACCAACATCAGGGGTGGCAAGGGCACAACGTATGATGCAGACCATGTGACTGCTGAATACGCCCACATCGACGGCGGTCCAAGCAATCCTGGCTACTTCACCGACAAGAACGCCCTGCCCGAGCCCGATGGGGAGGCCTACGCCGTGTACACCGCCGACAACACCACGCTGACCTTCTACTACGACAAGCTGCGCAGCACACGAGGCACCACCTACAACTACGACCTGAACACAAGTGGCGACCCGGCTTGGAGGTCGGAAGGCATTAGCCCCTCCGTCACCAATGTAGTGTTCGACCCGTCGTTTGCCGACGCACTGCCCACCACCACCTTGAGCTGGTTCAACGACATGTCGAATCTAGAGACGATTACTGGCTTCGAATACCTTAACACGAGTGAGGTAACAAGCATGCAGATGATGTTTGGTGCCTGCAGCAAGTTGACGAGCCTCGACTTGAGTGGATGGAATGTTGAGAATGTGTCAGTTGCATACGGTATGTTTGCATTCTGCTCGTCATTGCAGACCATAGACTTGACTGAATGTTCTTCTGTTGTAACAACCTCACCACCGTTTACGTAAGCGATGACTGGACCACGGAGCGCATCACCAATTCCAGCGATATGTTCGATGGATGCAGCAGCATCAGGGGCGGCAACGGTACGGTGTATGATGCAAATGTTGTTGACAAGACCTACGCCCGTATCGATGCCGCTGGCACTCCCGGCTATTTCACCAACAAGGCCTCGACCGTTATTCCTGGCGATGCCAACGACGACGGCAATGTCTCCATCGCCGATGTCACGGCAGTGGTGGCCCATGTCCTCGGTCAGACCGTTCCTTTCTTCAACGCCACAGCTGCTGACGTGAACCAGAGCGGCACTGTCACAATTGCCGATGCGAAGGCACTTGCCGAGATTTTGATCGGAAACATGAATATGGGAGTGTTCGAATCGGAAATGAAAGATCTGCAAAATATGATGAAAGCCATTGAAAACGGATTTGAACAGGTGAAGGCTCAACTCGAATTAAATGACGGCGATCATACCCAGACCGAACTCTGGCAAGAGGCAAGTGAAATTGAGGGCTATATGGCTTATGTGCGGCAACAAATGGAAAACGTGAGCACCGAGTATGAGATGGAAGAATGCGAAGTAAGGGTGCATCAACTTCGGGAGCAAATAATAGTATTCGGGCTTGACGTCGAAGACTTTTTCCGTGAGCATCCATGAAGACTAATGCCTGATGTAAAAAAGAGAGGGGTAGTGCCGTTGTGTACTGCCCCTTTACTTAGGTGTGCCTTGTGCGGACTATTTGCGCCGGCTTTGCGGAGCCGCTTTCATGCCCAAAATGAAGTCGAAATGTGAAAAATTGCATAGAAAACATTAGTTTTTGACATTTTTATTTGTTTTTTTGGCAATTTAGCAGTAACTTTGCACCCTGATGCTCAAAAAATTGAGATGGGGTGTTGTGCCCTGACTCGTGATACAGGCAAATAATAAGTAGAACATAAACGATTTTATGAAGAAGAGATTAGCAATGCTTATGGTGGGCTTCTTCCTGTTGATGGGAGTAGCCTTTGCCCAGAACACCATTTCTGGTACTGTTCTTGAGGAGACTGGTGAGCCGCTGATTGGAGCAACCGTCATGGTTCAGGGCACCAAGCAAGGAACTCAGACTGATGTGAACGGAAAGTTCAGCATCAGTGTCCCTGCGGGAAAGAAGATTGTCATCAGCTACATCGGATTGGTGTCGCAGACGGTCACTCCAAAGAATGGTATGAAGGTCACGCTCCATTCCGATGCCCACAACGTGGGTGAGGTGGTGGTCACGGGTATCCAGAAGATGGACAAGCGCCTCTTTACTGGTGCCACGACGAAGATTGATGCCGAGCAGACCAAACTCGATGGTGTTGCCGACGTAACACGTTCGCTGGAAGGCCGTGCAGCTGGTGTCAGTGTGCAGAACGTATCTAGTACCTTTGGTACGGCTCCTAAGATCCGTGTCCGTGGTGCTACGTCTATCTATGGTTCATCGTCGCCCCTCTGGGTGGTCGATGGCGTTATCATGGAGGATGCTGTGAACGTGGATGCCGACGACCTGTCGAGTGGTGATGCCACGACGCTGATTTCCAATGCTATTGCTGGCCTGAATGCCGATGATATCGAGTCTTTCCAAGTGCTGAAGGACGGTTCGGCTACTTCGATTTATGGTGCACGCGCCATGTCGGGTGTGGTGGTTATCACCACGAAGAAAGGTCGTGCAGGCCATAGCTCCATCAACTATACTGGTGAGTTCACCCACCGCCTGAAGCCCAGCTACCGCGACTATAACATCTCGAACTCGCAGGAGCAGATGGGTATCTACAAGGAGATGGAGGCCAAGGGATGGCTGGAGTTCTCGCAGGTGGCTAACGCCTCGTCGGCCGGACTCTATGGAAAGATGTATGGACTGATGGACCGCTATAACGAGGCGAAAGGTGATTTTGAACTGCCTTTCACTGAGTCGGCAATGGCTAAGTATCTGCAGGAGGCTGAGTTCCGCAACACTGACTGGTTTGATCTGCTTTTCAACAGCAATGTCATGCAGACCCATTCCATCAGCGTGAGCAGCGGTACTGATAAGTCGAGTATGTATGCCTCGCTTTCTGCTATGGTTGACCCAGGTTGGACGAAGGATTCGAAGGTGCAGCGTTACACCGCTAACATCAATGCCTCGTACAAGCTCTCGAAGCAACTCACGGCAACCCTGCGTACCAATGGCAGCTATCGTGACCAGCAGGCTCCTGGCACGCTGAACCAGAGCACGGACGTTGTCTCGGGTGCTGTCAGCCGTTCGTTTGATATCAACCCATTCAGCTATGCGTTGAATACCAGCCGTACGCTTGACCCCTATCAGATGTACACCCGTAACTATGCACCCTTCAGCATCTTCCATGAGCTGGACAACAACTTCATCGACATCAACGTGATGGACTTGAAGTTCCAGGGTGAGCTTGAGTGGAAACCGTTCTTAGGACTATCTGTCAATGTGCTGGGTTCATACCGTATCAACCGTTCGGCCCGTGACCACTCCATCAAGGACGACTCCAACCAGGCCGAGGCCTATCGTGCAGGTGTTGGCAACCCGAATATCATGTACTCGAACCCCTATCTCTATAGTGATCCAGACAAACCTAACTCACTGCCAATATCGGTGATGCCTTCAGGTGGTATCTTCATTGAGAACCTGAACCAAGTGAAGCAGCTCGACTTCCGTGGAACCATCAACTACAACCACATCTGGACGCAGGGTGGAGAGGAAGCACACATCTTCAGCGCATTGGCAGGTATGGAGGCCAACCGTGCTGACTATGATGCCCGCGAGCATCAGGACTACGGTGTGAACTACAACATGAACCGCATCGTAACCATCACGCCCGATTTCTTCAAACAGGCCAAGGAGGAAGGTACTGAACTGACTTCTTTCGGACGTTCATGGAACCGCCGCCTGGCGTATTTTGGAAATGTCAACTACAGCTACAAGGGACGTTACTCCACCAACTTCACAGCCCGTTATGATGGTTCTAACCAGCTGGGTAAGAGTCGTCAGAGTCGCTGGTTGCCTACATGGAACGTATCTGCATCATGGAATGCCCATGAAGAGCCTTTCTTCAAAGAGTGGGCACAGAGCACGAACAACGTCTTCTCGCACGCCACGCTTCGTCTGAGTTATTCGCTGGTAGGTGAGCAGACGGCAGCTTCGAATGCCAAGCCCATATTCCGCTCTACTAACATGTGGCGTCCGCAGGGCGACCAGCAGGAGCTCGCGCTCTATCAGTCGAGTCTGGGTAATAAGGACCTTACCTACGAGAAGAAGCATGAGTTCAACGTGGGTGTCGACCTCGGTTTCCTTAACAACCGTGTTAACATCGTCACAGATGCCTACTGGCGCGACAACTTCGACCTGATGGGTTACTTCTATGGACAGGTTATCGGACGTCAGTATGCCAATGTCGCCTCGATGAAGTCACACGGTGTGGAGGCCACGATCTCGTCGACGAATATCAAGGCAAAGGACTTCCAGTGGAATACTGACCTGACGTTCGCCTACAACTATACTGAGATTACCGACCTGATGTCAGTATCACGAGTTATCGACCTGGTTTCTTCGAGTGGTTATGCCCGCGAAGGCTATCCTCACCGCGCCTTGTTCTCGTTCCAGTTCCAGGGCCTGAACGATGAAGGTATTCCACAGGTCATCAACGAGAGTGGCGACGTAACCACCAGTGATATCTACTTCCAGGAATATGAGCGACTGGATCACCTGAAGTATGAAGGCCCCACAGAGCCTACCTATACCGGTGGTCTGAATAACATGTTCCGTTGGAAGAACTGGCGCCTGAATGTCTTCATCACTTATAGCTTCGGCAACAAGCTGCGTCTCGACCCCGTCTTCTCCTCCAGTTATAGCGACCTTGCTGCTATGCCGAAGGAATTCAAGAACCGTTGGGTGCAGCCTGGTGATGAGAAGCTGACCGACATCCCCGCCATTGCCTCTGTTCGTCAGAACTACAAGGACAACTACCTGGGCTATGCCTACAATGCCTACAACTATTCGACCGCCCGTGTGGCCGATGGTGGATTTATCCGTATGAAGGATATCTCGCTGACCTATGACTTCCTGCCACAGTTCATCAGCAAGATTGGCCTGACCTCAGCTTCGCTGAAGCTTGATGCCACAAACCTCTTCCTGATCTATGCCGACAAGAAGCTGAACGGACAGGATCCTGAGTTTGTGAACTCTGGTGGTGTGGCTACACCCCTCTCGAAGCAGTTCACCTTTACTGTGCGTCTGGGAATCTGATTGATTGAACATTGAACATTGACCATTGATAATTATGATGAAAAAAGCATATATATATAATAAGGTGAAGAAGGCTGGCGTGCTGACCATGTCATCATTGCTCTTCGTTTCCTGTAATGATTTCCTGGACAAGGAGCCCGACGACCGTGTGGAGCTGGTCACCGAGAACCAGGTGGTGATGCTGCTCACAGGATCCTATCCCGACAACAACTATGGATGGTTCTGCGAATTGTCGAGCGACAACATCATGGACCTCAACTCCGAGCATTATCCTATCAGTGATGATGCCGAGCAGACTCTTACCCACTATAACCTGGGATCATCTGGTCGACAGGATGACGAGGCTTACCGCTTCGAACCTGTGAAGTCGTCGACAAGCAGTGACACTCCTGGTGGTACATGGACCAGCACCTATATCACGATCAACAGCGTAAATGAGGTGTTGGAGGCTATCGACCGTCTCACTGATAATGGACGAGCCATGACTCCGCAGCTGTCTGCTGCCAAGGGTGAAGCACTGCTCATCCGTGCCTACTGCCACTTCATACTGGTGAACATTTTCTCACAGGCCTATAAGAATGATGAGCTGAGTAAGGCAGATATCGGTGTTCCCTATATCACCGAGGTCATTAATACTGTTGACGGCTCTTATTCCAGAAGCAATGTGACAGATACCTACAAGAAGATTGTTGCCGACCTCGAGGAAGGTCTGAAGAACATTAGCAATATTAATTATGAGATGCCTAAGTGGCACTTCAACGAGGATGCCGCCCATGCTTTTGCTGCACGCGTGTATCTTTTCCTACATCAGTGGGATAAGGTGGTAGAGCATGCCAACTTCGTATTGGGCACTGACAATGCCCAGCTCATGCCGAAGCTGTTTGATTATGCTCCGCTTGATGACTGTTCGTACCTTGACGACTTTGCCAACGTGTGGCAGACTCCCTACGACTATAACAATATCATGCTCATCGATACCTATTCGACCATCTTCCGTAAGTCGCGTTATCGCTATGAGCAGGGCAGCTTGGTGGCCCGTGCCATCTACTACCATAATGCTCCGATGTGGAGAAGATGGGTAGGCAACCCCACTATCTTTGTCAGCGGACTGTTTGGTAGTCGTGACTATGGATTCGAACCCAGCTGGATCGGCGAGCAGTTCCAGTATTCCGACAAGGTGGCAGGCATCGGCTATGCACACACCATTCGTCGTGAGTTCACGCTGATGGAGCTGCTGCTCGAGCGCGCTGAGGCCAAGGTGAACCTTGGCGACCTGACTGGGGCTAGCGAAGACCTCTGCACCTATCATGCCAGCACGATGAACTTCTCGGAGAAGACCAAGATGACATATGTGGCAAACAATGGAATGGCTCCTCTTACAGACGACATGATTAAGGACTGGTTCGCCAAGAATACATCATCGAACTACAACTGCTTCGACGACTGGGAGTTCCTTAAAAACATGGATCCCAACTGGAACATTCCTGAGGAGGCAGTGCCCTATATGAACTGCGTGAACTACTGGCGTCGCTTCGAGACGAACTTCACCGGAAAACGTTTCTTCGACCTGAAGCGTTGGGGTATGGAGTACTATCACGTCTATGGTGATAACACCAGCACCGGTGTGAAGAATGATACCATCTGGATGAGGTGGAACGACCCACGTCGTGCACTTGAGATCCCGCAAGACGCTATTGCTGCCGGTATGGAGCCTAGCCAGAAGGCTAATCAGGCTCCCAGCGACAGCACCTCGCATGCCAAGCCTTTCACGGCTTCTGTCAAACTCGATGAACTGCGTAAGAAGTAAATGGATGATTGAATCATGAGAATTATGAAGACAAAGCTAAATAATAAGGTGGTCGCAGGAGCATTCGCGCTTCTCCTTCCACTCTCCACGTTCCTCTTCTCATCATGTAGTGAGGACGATCTGGGTCCTAGCATCTATGATACCACCGAGTATCCGCTCGACCGCTCATTGTACACGTTCCCCCTCGACACCTTTGTGAAGAAGAACTTCCTGGAGCCTTATAACCTGAAGTTTATCTACAAGATGGAGGATGTGGGCACCGATATGCAGAAGAATCTCGTACCTGCCACTTATGAGAAGAGTGTCGACCTGGCCGTGCTGACCAAGTTCCTCTGGCTCGATGTCTATGCCAAGTTGGCTGGTGAGAAGGAGATCTTCCTCAAGAAGTATTCGCCACGCATCATCCATGTCATTGGTTCGCCGGGTTACAATAGCGACGGCTCACGTACCGTAGGTGTGGCCGAAGGTGGTATCAAGGTGACGCTGATGGAAGTGAACCGCCTCGATGTCAATCAGATTGAGGGGCAGCGCGGACTCAATGAGCTCTTCTTCCACACCATGCACCATGAGTTCGGTCATATCCTCGACCAGACTTCTCTACGCCCGACAGCGTTCAACACCATCAGCGCTGGTCTTTATGACGCCATGGGATGGGCAGAGAAGAGCGATACCATCCAGGCTGGTCTTGGTTTCGTCACTCCTTACGGCTCGTCACAGGCTGGCGAGGACTGGGTAGAGACACTGGCTTGCTATGTCACCTACGACCAGGATCGTTGGGAGAAGCTGCTTAATACAGCGCGTTATGACTGGGAGGAAATCGACTATCAGGTAGAGGACTATCAGAAGTACTATCCCCGTGCCTATCAGGAATATCTGGGAGGCTATGCCCGCCAGACCTGTAACTACGACACTATCGGCTATCTCCGCCAGACGGCCAACTATGAATATAAATTGGTTCGAAAGGTAGTGCCACGCAATGCCGACGGATTTGTGGCTTTGGATGCTGACGGAAACTATGTAGTCCAAACTGATGTGGATAATATCGACGGACGTGAGACCATCCTTCAGAAACTTGATCTCGTGCGCACTTGGTTGAAGGAGAATTGGGGTGTAGACCTCGATGAGCTGCGTCGCGAAGTGCAGACCCGTCAGTATGTGACAGATGAGGAAGGCAACTTCCTGCGTAACAGTCGCGGTGGATTTGTCAACCGTCTGACTTATGTTGATCCTGCCAATCCCGATGAGCCCACACTCATTGAGAAATTGGAGCAGGAGGTAGAGGAGTATAAGAAATTGCAAACTAATAACTAAGGAGGCCCATTCGTATGAAAAAGATATTTGTTCCCCTAGTTTTAACAGCTGTCGTCGCACTTGCATTCACAAGCTGTGCAGGTGAAGAGGACGACATCTTCTCGGCCTCAGCTGCCGAGCGACTCAACGAGTCGAGTGCCAAATACTCCGCACGTCTAGAAGCGCAACCTAACGGGTGGGCCATGCAGTATTATCCCACCTATCAGGATGAGTATCCGTATGGTAGTGGCTACCTGATTCTGATGCGTTTCAACCCCGATTTCTCAGTCGATGTGTCGATGGACAACCGTTTCTCCAACAATACCTATGCTACTGCTACATCCGCATGGGAGGTCATCAAGGACAATGGTCCTGTGCTGTCGTTCAATTCCTATAACCAGTGTATGCATGCCTTCTCTGATCCTGAGGACATTCCCTGGACGGAAGAAAGTGAGCAGAGCGAGGGTTGTGGTGGCGACTATGAGTTTATCATTGTCGATGCTCCTGAGGATGCCAGCTATATGATGCTCAAGGGTAAGAAGCGTAATACCTACAACCTGCTCACTCCGATTGAGGAGGGTGTAGATTATCAGGAGTATCTGGCTGATGTGAAGGCGTTCCACAATAGGATGTTTTCTGCCTCAGCACCTGTAGGTAACTATCTCTACTTTGGCTCCGATAGCATTTATAACATGGACGATTCCAACGATGGTATTCCTAATATCTATCCGTTGGGCTCGGATGCTATAGCTAATGAGAGTTTCAATCCATTTTTGATTACTAAGCGAGGTGATGATTATTATCTGCGTTTCCGTGATGCTTTTAAGAAAGATTATTTGGAAGGGTCTTTACAGGAATTGCGCTACGATTCTATCCAAGATATGTTTATTGGTACGGATAATCCCCTCTTTAGAATAGAAGGTACACCTGCTCATCTCTTTTTCTTAGATTATGCTAATGCGAAGGGTGAGAATAAGTTTGAGGTGAATGTAGGTGACATGATGTCAGAAAAGTTCAAGTCATACTTTGATAATCTTGTGAGCGACTTCTCTACGATGAAGAGTAATAAGAATAGGGCTTATGTCTTCCTTGGCTTGCGTATGCAGTGGAATGCTAAAAATGACTCCTTCCAGTGGAGTGTGCGATATACGCCGGGTACAAGTACGCCTACTATCACAGGCTATAATTATTCCTTTGAGATGGAAGGCAACCATGCAAAGTTTGTCTATACTGGTCCTGGAGTCGATGCAAAAGGTTCTGCAACAGCCAGTACTAATGTTCGCAATGCTCTTTCAGCTGTTGCGACCATTACAGAAGTAATGTCTCAAGAGTTTATTGTCACCTCAGCAGTGTCACAGTTCGATTTGACTAAGCTGAAACTTACTTCTGTGGCTGATCCTGAGCTTTGGTTCTATGTGAGCATCTAAATTTCTTTATTATTAACATAAATTATTAACATCATGAAAAAAAGGTTACTGTTTTTTGCTGCAA
>JAEEGK010006029.1_pt1 | contig 29185 bp, 20 predicted proteins | sample 8958771 | NCBI WGS metagenome assembly JAEEGK01 (sample SAMN16246547, study PRJNA631951) | gut metagenome | biome: gut microbiome; feature: rumen; material: SC-attached | host: Bos | place: Iran: Karaj | collected 2018-10 | reverse complement strand
GGGTTTGCCGTAACGGGACAGCTCCTGCTGCAGGGCCTTCTCCCTCAGGTGGTAGGGGAGGAAGTCGGACCTGGTCTGCGCCGCCATGGCGTCGCTGGTGAGGCCCACGAAAACCTCCGAACCGAGTTCGAAGGCGCGGTCGAAAAGCGCTCTGTGCCCGTCGTGTATGACGTTGAATGTTCCTGCTACTGCGGTCTTCATCTCAGATACCCACTACGATTATCGCGGCTATGGTGACGATCCAGAGGGCCGCCACGATGATTATGTATTTCCTGAGGCTCTTGCGTGCCTGCTCCCCGTCGGTCTTCTTGCACTCGTCGGAGCAGTAGTATCCCTCGCCCACGAACGCCTTTCCGCATTTGCGGCAGTGGTGGTGCTGGGGGATCTTGAGCGTGTATTCCTTCTGGGCGTCCTCGCGGGTGTCATAGGGCATTGCTCTCACCTGCCGCCTGACGCCTGTCGAGTTCGTTCTGCACCAGGATCATGCAGTGGTCCGCATGGAGGCTGTAGGGGCCCACGTTGATGGTGGAGGGGCCCTGCTCGAGGAGCTTCTTCTCCTCGGCCTCGGTGAGGTCCTGGTTGTCGCCCAGTACGAAGATGGGGTTCTCAGGGAATTGGAACTCCCTGCAGTCCTCGCCGTCCTCCTTGAGGTAGACGAAGTTCCCCAGTTTGGCGAGCTTGTCGATGACGTCGTCGAAGCTCATCCTTGAAATGAATACACCCGGGGAGGAACTGATCTCGCCCTCCTTGGGCACCTTCTTGAGAAGCGCGTTCCTGATGAGGGAGGCGGTGCTCCTCTCGTCAGGGTTCAGATACTTGACGGTGGATCCCTGGAACCTGACGGTCTTGGGGGCGTCCTCCCCTCCTTCCAGCACCAGGTAGATCTCCGCGTCCTTGCGGAGGTTGTGGCTCATCACGAAGGCCGAGTTCACGCACCTGACCAGGATGTCCATCCTGCCGGCGCCTCCCGCGAGGTCGTCCAGCTTGAACGAGCCGTCGGTGGCCGCCTTGTGTCCGGTGATGACGAAGTACCTCATTCGCTTCCACCGCTGTTCTGGAACTCTTTGAGGGCCTCGGGGTCCATGGCGCCGAACTGCTTCTGCATCTTCTTGCGCATCTTCCTGTCCTTTCCGACGGCACCCATCATCTTCTTGCTGTTGTTGTACTGCTTGAGGAGTTCCTTCACATCGGCGGTGGTCACTCCGGCTCCGCGGGCGATCCTCTCGATGCGCTTTCCCTTGATGAGGTTGGGCTCGTCCTTCTCCTGCATGGTCATGGAGTCCATGATGACCTTGTACTGGTCGAGCCTCGCCTGCGAGGCGTCGAGGTCGATCTTGTCCTCCATCTTGTTCATGCCGGGCAGGAGTCCGACCAGTTTCTTGAGGGCGCCCATCTTCTTGACGGCCTTCATCTGAGCGTACATGTCGTTGAGGGTGAAGTGGCCGGTCATCATGTTCCTGGCGATGGCCTCCATGTCCTCTTCCTCGTCAGCCATCTCCTCCCTGGCGATCTCGACGAGGCTCGCGAGGTCCCCCATTCCGAGCAGACGGGAGATGAACCTGTCGGCGTCGAAGGCCTCGAGGTCGCGGATGTGCTCTCCGACTCCGAGGAACACAATCCTCGCGTCGGTGGTGGCGACGGCTGAGAGAGCGCCTCCTCCCTTAGCGGTACCGTCCATCTTGGTGAGGATGACACCGGTGACGTCGACCGCCTTGTTGAAGGCGTCAGCCTGGGGTCCCGCCTGCTGACCTACCTGCGAATCGAGGACCAGGATCCTCTCCTCGGCGTGTGCTACCTTGGAGATTCCGATGATCTCTTCGATGAGGTCGTCCTCCAGCGCGTGGCGTCCGGAGGTATCGATAATCCTAATCTTCTTGTCTGCGAACTTCTCGAGTCCGTCCTTCACGATCTTGACGGCGTCCTTCTGTCCGGGCTCGCCGTAGACCTCGGCACCGACCTTGGCGCCGAGCTGCTTGAGCTGGTCGAGAGCCGCGGGCCTGTAGACGTCGGCCCCGATGAGTCCGACGCTGAATCCCTTCTTGATGAAGTAGTTAGCGAGCTTTCCCGCAGAGGTGGTCTTACCCTGACCGTATAAACCGACTAGCATGATGGTCTGGGGCTTCAGCGCGATGGGCTCTCCGTTCTTCAGGAGATTCACGAGCTCCTCGTAGATGATACGGGTTACGTGCTGCTTGGCGGACTTGCCGGCGGCAGGCTTCTCGTTGAGGGACCGTGTCTTGACATTGTTGGTGAGTTTAAGGACGAGCTGAACGTTCACATCCGCCTGGAGCAGTGCGCGCTGCAGCTCTTTGCACACATCTTTGATGAGGTTCTCGTCGATGGCCGCAGAACTGTTGATGCGGTCAAGAACGCCTCTGAGGGATTTTCCCAATCCGTCTAGGACCATTTAATCGCTCACGTATGCGCGTGACTGTTATTAAACTCATGGATGGATGGAAATGGAACTGAACGGCCAGACGCGGACGGGAAACGGATCGGAGAATAACGTACCGTCCTGCATCTAAGAGTGCAAAAATTGAGGGAACAGACCAGTAGGTCAGAAGGGATGGGATGCACTCAACGAACTGATTGTTCCCTACGGAGACTTGATTAATCTCAGAGGTATTAATACTTTGACACATCGCTTTATATACTGCGAAATCCGCAGCCGATTTTCCTTGTGATGCGGTCATCCGATTGTAATTCATACGAATTATCTGTCTGGGTAATTGTCTCCGGCCCCGCGGCAGAGCGATCAACGTATCGTAGGAAAACATATAACCCAGCATCCCGAGAGACCGCAGAAACGGATGTCTGGCACAATGGGTTACGGGCCTAAGCCTGATGTGAGAATTGAAAAGTTGGACCCTCCCCGAAGGGAGGGTAATGGATTTGTTTCCGAACGGATCAGAGGTATCCGGACTTCTGCAGAAGCATGAGGTCCTCGGTGCTGAGTTTCTCTCCGGCCTTGAACTTGTCGAAGATCTCCTTGGCTTCCTGCTTGGACTGTGCGTCTGCGCGCTTCTTCTTGGCGGCGGTCTTCTTGTTCTTGATGCCGTCAGCGGATTTGCTGATCTCGTGGACAGACTTGATCTGCTCGATGTGGAGCCTGTGCTCCTCGTCGGCGGCCTGCTTGCACTCGACGAACTTGGCCTGTGCAGCGTCTGCCTCCTTCCTGATGGCGTCGGCCTTCTGGTAGAGGGTCAGCATGTTGTCGTGGGCGGACTGTGCCTGCTCGGCGGCCTCGGCGACTGCCCTGTGGGCCTCCTCTGCCTTTGCCTTTGCCTCGCGGAGCTGTGCGACCAGGTCCTTGATTGCCTCGTCGCCCTCTTCGACCTTCTCCTTGTCCCTGATCTGCCTTGCGAGCTCGGAGATGGCCTTGACGAGTGCCTTCTCCTTCTCGGAGGACATGGTGGTGGTCTGCTGCTGGTACTCCATCCTCTCGAGGTCCTTCTTCATCTGACCGAGGGATACCTCGTTGGAGTCCTCTTTCTTCTCGGGCCTGAGCTCGTTGATCTTAGCACGGATCTCAGAGACCTTGGTGTTCCACTCGTCCCTGACTACCTTGGCATCCCTAACCTTCTGGTTGTACTGGTTACGGGTCTCTCTGGCTTTTCCAGCCTCGTCGACAAGCTCGCGGACCTGGACATTGAGGGCGTCCCTCTTTGCCTTCCACTCTTTGGTCTGAGCGTTGAGCTCGTCCCTGCGCTGCTTGTGCTTCTCCGCGTCGCTGTTGAGAACGGTGCGCTGTGCCTCGAGATCCTCGAGCTGTGCTTTCTCCTCCTCGGTAGGCTCGGCGACCTCTTCGGTCTCCTCAACCTGCTCGACGGGCTGCTGCTCCTCGATCTGCTCGACTGCGACGTTCTCTTCCTGAGATTCTGCCTGGGTAATTTCTTCGGTGCTAACCATAAAAGTTCAACTCATTTGTTCGTTTTTGACCATCATTCTGAAGGATGGTCCACTTCAAAGTCCCCTAACGGTCAATCCTTTATAATACTTCGTAAAAGAAAGAGGGGAAAACGGACATAGGGGGCTGTCCGTCAGCACCGGAGGCTCAGTTGCAGTTCTCGAACTGGCTGCTGTAGAGCTCGTAGTAATAGCCACCCTTGGCCAGGAGCTCCTCGTGGGTGCCGGTCTCCACCAGCTTGCCGTCCCTCATGACGATGATCTTGTCGCAGTTGCGGATGGTGCTGAGACGGTGGGCGATGAGGAACGAGGTCCTGCCGCCGGTCATGCGCTCGACCGCTGCCTGTATGTGCTTCTCGGTGCGGGTGTCCACCGAGCTGGTGGCCTCGTCGAAGATGATCATGGGTGCGCTGTGGAGCATGGCCCTGGCGATGGAGATCTGCTGCTTCTGTCCCGCCGAGAGGCCGGACCTCTCGCCGACGGGGGTGTCGTATCCCTGCGGGAGGCTCTCGATGAACTCGTGGATGCCCACCGCGCGGCAGGCCTCTATCATCCTCTCCTCGGTGAGGCCGGGGCTGGTGAACATGAGGTTCTCCCGGATGGTACCTTCGAAGACCCAGGCATCCTGAAGCACCATCGAGAACAGGGAGTGGACCTGGTCCCTCCGAAGGTCCTTCACGGACACCCCGTCGATGAGGATGTCGCCGCTGTCGACCTCGTAGAACCTCATCAGGAGGTTCACGAGGGTGGTCTTTCCGGCGCCGGTGGGGCCGACAATGGCGACCTTCTCCCCCGGCTCCACCCTGAAGGAGAAGTCGTGGATGACCTCGGTGCCCTCGATGTAGCTGAAGCACACGTCCCTGAACTCCACCGCTCCCCTTGTGTTTCCGGTATCCAGGTCCTTCCCGGACTCGTCCTCCATCTCGGGCGCGTCGAGCAGCTCGAACAGACGCTCGGTGGAGGCGGCAAGGGACTGCATGCCGGCGAAGGCGTCCGCCAGCATCATGAGGGGGTGGCTGAACATCCTGACGTAGAGGATGAAGGCGATGATCACTCCGTAGGTGATCTCGCCGCGCAGGACCATCATGGAACCGATCACGCAGACCAGCACGTACCCGAGGTTGCCGATGAAGGCCATGGTCTGGGGGATGGTGCTGGTGATGAACCTCGACTTGTAGGCTACGCGGTAGAGCTCGTCGTTGGTGGCACTGAACTCCCTGATCGCCGCCTCCTTGTTGCCGTAGGCCCTGACGATGGCGTGTCCGTAGTAGTTCTCCTCCACCTGGCCGTTGATGGCTCCCAGGAAGCGGGACTGCGCCCTGAAGTAGCCCTGGGTACGGCGGAGGACCACCCTGGTCATAACGAATCCCACGATGGGAGGGATCACGGTGATGACGGCCAGCAGGGGGCAGGTCCACACCATCATGATGATGCATCCGATGATGGTGGTGAGGGCGGAGAACAGGAAGCTGAAGGACAGGCCGCACTGGTGGCCGACGGTGTCGGCGTCGTTGGTGAGCCTGCTCATGATGTCGCCGGTGCTGCTGTTGTCGTAGTAGTTCAGCGGGAGCCTGTTGATCTTGTGGGCGAGGTCGATACGGAACAGGTTGGCGACGCGCTCCGAGGTGGCGGGGATTATGTAATGCTCCAAAGCGTTGAATATCATGCCCACGACGTATATCGTGAGGGCGATGAGCGATAGACCCAGCACCGCATCCATGTCCACCGAGTCGGCCACGATGCCGTCGTAGATGCGGTCGGAGATCTCCCTGATGTACTGAGGTCCGACGGTGGACAGGAGGGAACCGATCATGGTGCAGAGGACGCCGATCATGATGGCCCATCTGTACTTCCCGATGTAGCCAAACAGCCTCTTCACGGGGGGCCATATGTTGTGGGCGGAGACCCCTCTCGACCAGTAGCTCCCGCTGAGCTGGGGGCCGTGGTCGCCGCCGGGACTGAGCTTGCCTCCCTTGGGTACCTCGGTCATAGCAGTTCCTCCTCGGTGAGCTGCGAGCGTGCAATCTCCCTGTACAGCGGGCAGGACTCCATCAGCTGGCGGTGCTTCCCCCTGCCGACTATCCTGCCCTCGTCCAGGACCAGGATCTCGTCCGCGTCGCGGATGGTCCCTATCCTCTGGGCCACGATTATCACCGTGCTGCCCTCGGTCTCCCTGCGGAGCGCCTCCCTGAGGGCCTTGTCCGTCTTGTAGTCGAGGGCGGAGAACGAATCGTCCAGGATGTAGATCTCCGGGTCCCGGCAGACCGCCCTTGCGATGGCGATCCTCTGCTTCTGGCCTCCGGAGAGGTTCTTCCCCTTCTGCGAGATATGGGATTCCTCCTGCTCGGGCAGGACGGCCACGAAGTCCTCGGCCTGGGCCACGGCGAGGGCCCGCCTGACGTCCTCGATGGTGCGTCCGTCCGAGCCGTCCCCGTAGTTGACGTTCATGGTGACCGAGCCGGAGAAGATGATGGCGTTCTGCGGGACGTAGCCGATCCTGTCGTGCAGGGACTGCTGCACGAAGTCCCTGACATCCACCCCGTCGACCATTACGGAACCGGTGTCTGGGTCATGGAATCTCAGCATGAGGTCCACCAGAGTGGTCTTGCCCGAACCGGTGGATCCTATGATGGCCACCGTGCTGCCCTTCTCCACCCTGAAGGAGATGTCCTCCAGGGCCTTCCTGCCGCTTCCGGGGTAGCTGAAGGACACGTCCCTGAACTCCACGGTGCCCTTCTCCTTCCCCTCGGTGACGGTGCCGTCCGCCACGGAGGGGACGGTCTCTATGACCTCCCTGATACGGGCGTAGCTGACCCTGGCGCGGGGCACCATGCGCATGACCCCGAACACCAGCAGGACCGAGGTGAGGACCATCGTCGCGTAGGAGGTGAACACGATCATGTCGGAGTACTTCAGGAACCTGGCCTCCTGGCCGGCGATACCCATGATGAGCCCTGCCCCGATCCAGTAGATGCCCACGGTCACGAAGTTGGACATGGCGAGCGCCACGGGGTAGCTGGGGGCCATGATCCTTATGGCGGAGACGTTGTTGTCGAGCAGCTCCCTGCTGGAGCGGTCGAACCTCTCCTCCTGGTGGTCCTCCGCGTTGTAGGCGCGGATGACCCTGATGCCGTCGAGATTCTCGCGGGTGTTGCGGTTGACGGCGTCGGTGAACCACTGAACCTTGCGGTACCTGATACCGGCGAAGTGGAGGGTGGCGAACATCATGACGGCGAGCACGGCCATACCTCCTGCGGTGACCGCGGTCCACTCCATGGAGGAATGGGAAATCTTGATGAGTCCCCAGACGGCGATGATGGGCGCCTTGATGACAGCCTGCAGTCCCCTGGCGATGAAGTTCTGCACCTGGGTGACGTCGTTGGTGGAACGGGTGATGAGACTGGCGGCGGTGAAGCGGCTGATGTCCTCCACGGAAAGGGACTGCACGGTCTCGAACTCCATCAGGCGCATGTTCCTTCCGGCCAGGGCGGACACGTTGGCGAGTACGAACCCTGCCGCGAAGGACACCAGCAGGCTCCCGAAGGCCAGGATAAGCATCTCCGTGCCCTTCTGCATGACGACATCGGAATGGTTGAGAACGATGTGGTCGGTGATCTCCCCCATGTATTCGGGGATCTTCAGGTCCATCCAGACCTGTATCAGAATGAGAACGACTGCGGCGGCGATGAGCGTAATGCCGCGCCTGCCGAGTATCCTTGCTATCACTGTCCTCACCCAACCTATATCGTTCAACCAAAGAAGATTGACATAATGGTATATTGGTGGGGACTTAAAAACTACTCCAAAGTTGGATTTATAAAATAATTGGAAAAGGTTTGAGGGGCAGAACGTCACTCCATGACGTTCTGCTCTTCGAGATAGCTGAGGATCTTCTTCCTGAGTTCGGTGAACTCGGGTGCCGCACGGTCCCTGGGGCGGGGCCACGGGACGTCCACGATTTTATAGATGGTGGAAGGCCTCTTGCTGAGGACTACGACCCTGTCAGAGAGATACAATGCCTCATCGACGGAGTGCGTAACGAAAAGAACGGTCCTGGCACTATGGGTAATGATCTTGTTCAGAGTCTCCTGCATGATGTTCCTGGTCTGCGCATCAAGTGCGCCGAAAGGCTCATCCATCAGGACCACGGCAGGGTGCATGACGAGCGCACGGGCGATACCGACACGCTGTTTCATTCCTCCGGAAAGCTCATGAATACGGGAATTGGCGAACTTCTCCAATCCGACCGCTTTGACATATCTCAGTGCCCTCTCTCTGCGCTCCTCCTTGGGGACGCCGGCGACCTCCATACCGAACTCGACGTTCTGTACTACGGATCTCCACGGGAAGAGTGCGAAATCCTGGAAGACCATTCCGCGGTCGGAACCGGGTGAGGTGCACTCCTTGTCCCCGATCATTACCTTTCCTTCGGTAGGCTGCAGGAGTCCTGCGATACACCTGAGGATGGTGGTCTTTCCGCATCCGGAGGGACCAACGATGGAGATCAACTCTCCTTTCTTCACATCGAGTGAGAAATTCTCCACTGCGACGGTCTCGCTGTCATCGGTACGGTAGACGACCCTGAGATCCTTGATGGTCATCAAGGTGCCGCCTTCGGGAATATCCTTGTAGAGCTCGTCGGTACGGTCCGCACGGACCCTGTCCTTGGCCTTGTACTTCTCTCCCTCGATCTTGATTTTAGGTTCGGACATCAGGCATCAATCCCCATACGCTTGTTGATGATACGGCTAAGCATCTCCGCTACTCCGGTGGTGAGCAGACCGAGGACCGCAATGACGACGATTCCCGCGAATGCGTAATCATATGCACCGAAGGTAATCATGTTCGCAACATAGAATCCGATACCTCCGAGGGGGGTAGCGTACAACTCTGCCGCGACAATACACATCCATCCCACTCCGAGACCGACCTTGATTCCGTTGAGGACATAGGGGACGGTGGAAGGGACCAGTACTTTGACGAATACCTGCAGGGGGGACGCGCCCAGGGTCCTGGCAGCATCGAGCAGAACACTGTCAATCTTGGTTACTCCGAAGGTGACGTTGGTCAGCAGAGGGAAGAAGATTCCGATGAAGACGACCATCATGGCACCGTTGGTGTATCCGAAGAGGATGATGAAGATCGGGGCCCATGCGATAGGCGCAATGGGCCTGAGGATCTCTACCCAAGGCTCGGTGAACTCCCTAAGGGGCTTGAAGTACCCCAGAATGAGTCCTGCCGGGATTGCTGCCGCGCATGCGAGGAGGAATCCCTTTGCGAACTTGGTCAGACTTGCTTTGATGTATGCAGAGAGCGTCAGACCGGTGAACCGGTCTCCATTGGCGATCAAATCTCTAAGCGCGCTGAACGTCTTTCCCGGATCAGGTATAGCGGGATCATTGTACAGCAGGGATATCATCCACCACAGCCAGATGAACACCACTAATGATGCGGATATCATCAGCGCCATCCGGCCGAGGCGGTGATATTTGTTATGCTTATCGTATTTGAACGCCATGGGTCATTCCTCAAAGTGTTTCAAGAGATTATCTTGGTGTACTGAGGCTCCCAAAGGATTCCGGCATTGATAACCTTGTTGGAAAGAGTCTGATCCGCGTTAGCGATGTTGGTCACATAGTAGATTGCGTTTCCGTCGGTGCTCTGGCCCTCGGTGTACTGCTTGAACTCAAGTCCCAGAGAATTGGCGAGGGTTCCGAGCTGGATGTGCTGGATGGAAGTGGTTCCGGGAGTACCGAAGATCAGTCCCTTCCAGGCAGCTGCGTTCTCAGGTGCCACAACATAAGAGCTTCCGCTGACGCTGAAGAACTTCGTTCCGTTGCGGGTAAGCTCCTTCACGTCCTTGGTAGCATCATCGACGGCGGTGGCCTTGATGTAAAGTCCGGAACCGACACTGTTAGCCCTTGCAAGGATGGAGTAGTGCTTGTTCGCATCAAGATCCTGGTTGATGGCATTGAGTGTGGAAGGAGGTGCTCCGACGACACCGATCTTGGCAGTGGCTCCGTTCTGGATGAGTGCGGTAACGACTCCGCCTCCGTTGGTTGCGGTAGCAAAAGTGGCGTTGATACCGTAGTGTCCGAAGTATCCGAGCCTCTGGGCAAGGTGTACGCCGATCTGGTGGATGTCGCCTGCGATACAGGCAACCTCGACGTTGGCGGTTTCGTAGGTTCCGACAGGAGTGGAAATTCCGTCGACAAGCGGAGTGCTGTTGACGAAGGTGTTGGCCCAATCAGTGGGGTCAGCGGGTTTCCTGCCGGGAGAGATGGCGTTAACGGAATCCAACTGGTCGACGAGCTGTGCAATGGAGGTCTTGAGTGCAGACAGGTCTCCTGCGGGGCTGTCAGCATACAAGTAGTTGATGTTGGAGAGAGCCTTCTCGATTTCGGCCTTAGTCAGTTTGGCTGAGGAAAGGACATCCGAAATGACGTTCACGACGTTGTTGTAATCCTCGGAACCGGGGTTGGAGAGGGCGTCGTTGAGGAAGGTCATGGCGTCAACGTAACCGCCCATGAACCTGGCTGCGACTTGTTGGTTTTCAGTCACCCACTTATCATTGGCGATGATGACGCAGCAGGTGTGGTCGGGGAAGTACTCATTGGTACGTCCCAGATCGACGTACTTGACGTTCTCGTTGTTTTTACCGCCCTGGTTCATGAGCGCGAATGCGGTCACTGCGCCCGCAGCGGCCACGATCACGACTACCAGAACGACTAAGATTTTCTTGTCCATGGTATCACATAACGCGTGTGATAGCGTTACAGAAAAAATCATCCCGAGTCTATATAATACCTATGGGAAAAAAATGTACAATTATACTAAACGTATGAACCTTGATACAATTGTAAACCTTAAACGGACCTAGTCGCAGAAAATAGCGAAATCGGAAACCGGAGAATAGCCAGAAAGAAAAGAACGGTAATTGGTTTTTTACCACCGGTCTCGGGGACACGGTGGTTGAGGGGTTGACCGGGGTTTGACCCCCGGCCCCCTCTCGGTTGATCACAACTGGCTGTACATCCACCTTGCGATATACAATCCGACGAAAGCGACCGCGACGATGAACACGGTGCTCACGATATCGGATGCCGGAATGATTCCGTCGTTAAAGAAGGAGGAGTAAGCTTCCCAGTTAACGTTTGCCATGTTTCACACCTCACTCATCAGGAGTGTAGTTCCTGACCTTGGCCTTGAGCTCGTCGATGGTGTCACTTCCGTAAGGAGTAATCTCATACTTGGTGAGAAGCCTTCCGGGGTGCTTAGAATCGAACTTGGATCCGTCGGTGTCGATGGCCCAGTCGATCTCCTTGCAGAAACCAGCAGAGACGGTCTCGATGCAGTCGTAATTGATGTTATCGCGTCCAACGGAAGAGTCGAGATGGTACTCATCCTTGAGGATGTCGACGATCTCGTAGTTCCACATGGGCTTCTTCTGAACGAGTTCGAGGATTCTGAACTTCAGCGGTGCACCAACTATCATTTTCACTCACCTCCCATGACGGAGTCGTCCTTCAGAGAGACAAGACCCTCTGCATCCTCGGTAGCGATAAGGTAGCTTCCGAACAGACAGATGATAAGTCCTCCGATGGTAGGCAGGACGTGGGCCATGTCGGATCCTCCGATGGCGTTGTCGACACCGAAGAACAGGACCATGAAGATGATGGAACATGCTGCGTACAGGGATCCGATAGCCTGTCCACGTGCGACACCGATGAAGGGGAAGGACTTGTACCAGGTAACGTAGCACCAGGCAAAGGAGAATCCCAGAAGGATGACGACGAGCAGGATGTAAGGATCGGTGACGATGCTTCCGATGGTGGAGAAGATCGGGACACCGCAGCATGCGATGACGACGCAGACGATGATCCAAAGGACCATTTCCCAGAAGAACCTGAGCTGGATACCGCAGTCGGGCTCGCAGTAGTCGAGAGCCTTTCCGGCGAAGGTACCCTCAAGTCCCCAGCAGATAGCACACATGGCTCCTCCGATGACTCCGAGGGTCATGTTGGCGGACTCTGCTCCTCCGAAGATGGTTCCGGCGAAGAGGACGAATGCTCCGACGATCATGATGATGACGGCGATGTATCCCCTCTTGGTGACCTTCTGGTGGAGGTAAAGAACGGACATAATGGTTCCGACGAGTGCGTACAGAACACCGGCGACGGCTGCGAATCCAGGGTTAAGGAACTGCGCTGCAACGTAGGTTCCGAAAACTGCTCCGGCTCCGCAGATACCGGCGTATACGAAGTAGATGTTTGCGGCCTTGAACTCAACGAAAGTCCTCTTGAGTTCGCCGATCTTGCCGAGCGCTCCGTTCCAGATGAACAGGATGAGCGTATCGATGATGGCGTTGACCAGACAGAGCAGGATACATGCCATGGTGTAGTTGGCATCTCCGCCGAATCCGGCGTTCTCCATGTTAATCATCACCTGGGGAAGGAAATCGGGCATCTCCCAGACAGCGTATCCGGGAACGTACCATACTCCCCAATAGATTGCACAAAGCAATGCGGCGATGATACCGAACTTGAACTTCTTCTTGTGGTTTGCCTTAACAAAGTCGTCAATGCTCGGCATACTGACGGCTTCGGCATTCGAATCAGACAATTATTTTCAACCCCTACTCAATTTGAGTAAAATGAAATCGGGAAAGACCGTATTAAAAGGATTCGGCGAATTTGTACAATTATGTGATTGCTGGCCATTTTGAGTAGGTCGTATTGTTCATCCATCCGATGGCTCCCCTTTAAATACTCATCCAACTCTCCATGACGGGTTCCGAAGACCCGTATTCAACGGCCGCCGGCTGGGTAATCGGGCACTCCTAGGAGCGGGGCGGCGGGGCTGATTCCTGATAGGGTTTTATAACGCAAGCACATCCACGCCTTCATGTCTAACATCGTGGATACCATGTCCGACGCGAGGATCTCCCCCGAGGAGTTCGTCGCTTTCATCGAGATCACCAAAGGCAGCAAGATGAAATACGAGGTCGACGAGGAGACCGGACTCATCGCGGTCGACAGGATCCTCTCCACCTCCACCGCATACCCCTGGAACTACGGACTCATCCCCAGGACCATCGCCCTCGACGGCGACCCCCTCGACGTGCTCGTCATCAGCAGCGAGCCCATCATCCCCGGAGCCCTCGCCAAGTGCAGGCCCATCGGAGTCATGAGGATGGTCGACTCCGGCGACCAGGACGACAAGATCCTCTGCGTCCTCCCCAAGGACCCCGTTTACAAGGGAATCACCGACATCGCCCAGCTCCCCGAGCACATCGGAAAGGAGATCCAGCACTTCTTCTCCGTCTACAAGGCACTCGAGGGCAAGAAGACCGAGGTCGGAGCCATCGAGGGACCCGAGGCAGCCAAGGCGACCGTCAAGGCCTGCATCGAAGCCTACAAGAAGAAACAGTGAAACTATACCCAGAGGGGGTGAATCCCCTCTGTCCCTTTTTTCCGCACAATTCCATCGGTAGTGATTTAAGCACCGACTGGGATACACAAGTATGTCAATCTCTCAGCAGATCAAGGACATCTTCGACCAGCACAGCAAAGGCCCCAGGATCTTCGCGCTGGCGACCGCCGACAAGAAGGGCATCCCCAACGTGGTCCCCATCGGATTCCTGTGGGTAGCCAACGACGAGGAGATCTGGGTGGTGGACAACTACCTCAACAAGACCCTCGCCAACATCAAGGCGAACCCTGTCGCCGCTGTCTACGCCATGGGCGGAGAGAACGGGAAGGAATGCATCCAGGTCAAGGGAAAGTGCGTCTACGAGGACTCCGGTGCCGATTACGAGGCCGCCAAGGCGATGGCCCACAGCGTCAACCCGAAGTACCCCGCCAAGGGACTCGTGAAGATCAAGGTCTCCTGCGCCTTCAACACCACTCCCGGACCCGACGCCGGAAAGAAAATCTGATTCAAGCGGGGGTCTCCCCCGCCGATCTTTATTTTTGATTATTGTCCCTCTGGCTCATCGGGAATCTTTCGTCATTGGAGCCTTTCGCGGACCATGCTGACGATACGCTCGCGTTCTTCGGGAGAAGGCCTCACCATGCGGATGGCCTCCTCGAACGGGTAGTTATCCTCAGTGATATATGCTACAGCGAGTTCGACCTTGCTTTCGATCCTGCCCTTGGATTCGCCTTGAGCCATACCTTGGGCCATACCCTGGTCGAAACCCTCCCGGGTGTACCTTCTTCTGCAGTCGTCGGCGAAAACTCCCTTTTGCCTCAGCTCCTTGTTTGGATATTCATCTGCGGATATCTTATATCTTCTGTAGATGAGTTTGTTTTTTTCCTTTTTGTTTCTTACTTGGCATCACCTGCGGAATGGTCCGCAGATAATACGAAGCGCTGAAGATTAAAACGGGACTAGAATGCAGTTAATGGGTATGCGGGGGCGGGTATCCCCGCCCCCTGAAAAAGGTGCCTTAAAGCGTTTACTCCTGGTCGACCTCCATTCCCTTGGAGAGCTCGCTCTGGGTGTCGGCGAACTGGCGTGCCTCGCGGACGGTGGCCCTGTCGACGGTCTCCTTGTGGGCCTCGTACTGGCTGACGGTGACCTGCGGGAAGGGAATGTTGATGTGGTTCTCGTCGAAGACTATCTTCCACTCGCGGTTCATGGCCCTCTGGACGATGAAGAGGTCCTCCTCCTTACAGTCGGCCATGAACAGAAGGTTCACGCTGGACTCGCCGAGGCTGTCCACACCCTTATAGAAGGGTCCGGTGATGATCTGGGGGATGTGCTCCTTGACCCTGTCGATGTTGTCCCTGATGACCAGTTCGATGCGGGAGAGGTCGTCCCCGTACTCCACTCCGATGTAGCAGAGGGCAACGGAGGTCTTCTTGGACTGGTTGATGACGGTGGAGATCTTCGAGTTGTTGACGATCTTGATGTTGCCGCGGTAGTCGACCAGCTTGGTGGTCCTCATACCGATCTCGGTGACGGTTCCCCTCCATCCGTCGATGACGACGATGTCGCCGACCTCGAAGTCGTTCTCGAACACCATGAACAGACCGGCGATGATGTCGGCGATTAGGCTCTGGGCTCCGAGACCGATGATCAGGGAGAGGATACCGGCGGATGCGATGAGGGTCGCGGTGTTGACTCCCCAGGCGCTGAGGCAGAGGAGGATGGCGACGATGAAGATCAGGTACTTCACCAGGCTCTTGATGAGCTTCATGGCGGTAATGACCTCTTTGCTTCCCTTTGCGAAGTACTCGAGGACGATCTGCACCACGAAGTTGATCAGCCATGCGCAGAACATGATCACGATGGTCTTGATGATCGCGGGTATATAGCTGACGGCCGTGTTGAGGGCGGAGTTGCCGAAGTTGTTCTGATAGAATACGGAATCCGCTCCGTATATCTGGTCGTTGAAGACCCAGGTGAGCACCGTGAACACCGCCAGAGCGATGATTATGATGCCCTTGGGGCCCATGAAGTCTTGTTTGGTCAATGCTCTTGTCATTTTTGACACCTTTTTCATATGGAAATGGTTTCGCTGAGTTCCTTGCTCTGCCCGGACTCGTCCCAGGTGATCACGAGGGTGGCCTGTATGGGCTCCGTCATGTTGCTGGGGAACCAGTCGTCGGGCAGGAGGATGGCCTGCATGTCGGTGGGCGCTCCAGTGAACGTCATGGACGACGTCTGCGGGCCGGCGGCTGCCGTCTCGACGGTGATCTCGGCCTCGAACGAGGAACATACATTGTTCCTGTCGATGACCGCGATCTGGAAGTTGAGGTATCCTCCGTCGTCGGTGGCATTCCTGCTGATCTTGTTGTTGTTCTTGTAGCTCAGGAGCTTCACGATGGGGGTTCCGTCGTAGGTTCCGAGGGTGGAGGTCTGTGCCGACCCGGCGGTCTTGCCGTCCACCAGTACGGAGACGACATAGGTCGTGCCGGGCAGCAGATTCACTATCGTTCCCGACAGCGAACTCTCCAGCGGCAGTTCCTGGATCACGTCCTTGCCCTGCGTCACCTTGAGCAGCAATTTGCCCTCTGGCACAGTGTCGAACGTCACGTAGTACGAGATGTCCGAGTCGGTGGGTATCAGCTCCACCTCGCAGTAGATCGAGTACCCGGGGTCGATGCCGGAGACGCCGAAGGCCTCGGCGATGGAACCCATGATGGGATCGAAGAACGAACCGAAGGGGGAGTCGTCGAGGACGACCGCCATGGCCACCAGCGACACCACCACGAAGGTGGATGCGATCTTCTGGATATCGTAGTCGCTGGAGAAGCGGGTGCTGGCGGGGTCGTCCATCCTCCTGGAAGGACTGTCGTCGCCGAACTCGGCGGCGGAGGGGTTGCCGCGGTAGACCTCCCACTCGTTGTAGGGGATGTCCTCGTTGGTGTACCTCATGACCGGGAGGGGGTCGTCGTTGGTGTAATGGATCTCGTTGGTGTCCTTTATCACTGCTGCACCTCCTCCTTGTTCCATACTGCATAGAGCTTCAGGAAATGAATCTTACCGAGGGCGGAGAGCTCCGCGTCGGCTGAAATGGGGTCGCTGCCGTCCGCCTTCCTCGACCATCCGCCGAAGGTGTATCCCTCCCTGGTGAACCCGTTCTCCGGGAGGCTGCCCTCTCCGTCGCAGAAGAAGACGGTCGCGGGGGTGCTTCCCTGTCCGCCGTTGGCGTCGTAGCGGACCACGCGGATCAGGAAGACCAGGAGGAGCACCGCCAGTACGATCAGCACGACGTACAGGTAGATGTCGTAGTGGGTGTGGAGTATGATGTTGCCGTACACGTTGAAGGTGGAGAAGTGGGCGGTCTCGAACACCAGGTAGTTTCCCTCGACCCTCGCATCATAGATCTGGACGTCTCCGAACTCGTCTACATAGGCGACCTGCACGCTGTCGAATCCCCTCATGTCCTCGGGCAGGAGGATCTTGATGCAGTACATGCCGCTGAACGAGGTTACGCGCTCGCCGCCGTTGTACAGGGTGACGTCGAACGCTCCCAGGACCTTTCCGTTGGAGAGCACGTTGGCCACCGATCCGGAGGCGGGGAAGGTGGTGCCCGCGGCCGGGTCGAGGGTGGGGGTCACGCGGGAGATGGTGGCGGATGCGTCGTCGCCGATGCCGGTGGCGTTGGCGACGATTCCCCAGATCTCGTCGGAGTCCTTGGGGTATTCGGCGGTCTTTCCGTCGATGGTCTTTCCGTCGGCGCGGATGCCGCCCACGGTGGTGCTGTTGTCCAGCAGCCTCTGCTGGTAGATGTCTGCGGTGAACTTGTCGAATATGCTGTCAGCAACCGCGCGGTTCTCGGCCGGGGTCTTGGCGAAGTCGTAGGAGACGCCATTCATGGCGGCGATGGCGCTCTCCGTGATGCGCTTGGCCTTGAGGGAATCGTCGAGGGAGGAGTCCATGCGGATCCTGTTGAGGTATCCGGGCCTGTCCAGGATGTCTATGTTGGCCTGGTCGACGGCCGCGGCCCGGCCCGCGTCGTCGGTGGCCCTTGCATAGGCCATGTGTATGATGGCGGCGTCCTTAAGCAAGGTAACGGCGGCGGAGTTCTCGTCGTAGGTCTTGGTCCTGTCGAAGACATAGGACGAAACCCATGATTTGCCGGCCGCGGCCGCGGACCTGACCGCATCGCTGTCGGTGGCGAGGACGGCCGCGTCGATGGCTGTGTTGAGGGTGTTCCTGAGATTGTCAAAATCTCCCTTGCGCTGGTCGGCCAGGAGGGCGAGGTGCTTCTCCTCGAACTCGGCGACCAGCCGGTCCACGGGGTACCGGTTGGATTCGATGGACTTGCCATTAAACTGCACGGCGCGGATGGAGGCCGCATAGCTGTCGGCCAGGTCCCTCTCGGCCTGGGTGGAGCCGGCACCGACGGTCTGGGAGATACTCCACGCCCTGTACTCCCGGTAGTTCTCGAAGTCGCCCTGCGTGGTGGTCTGCCTGAGGGTGGCGAGGGCGACGCTGTAGTTGTTGATCCTCTCCTGCAGTTCGGCGAGATTCTGGGACATATCCTTAGATGTGTCGTACTCGAGGGCCCTGAGCTCGATGATGTCGGTATTCATGAGGGAGACGACGGCGGTGTACGAGGTGGCGTAGCGGTCCTGCAGGTACTTGATGCCCACATCGATGTTGAGGTAGAACTCGGCCTGCTCGATGAGCACCGCCATCTCGGTGTTGTAGGTCTCCATGATGCCGTTGATGGCGAGTCCCTTGGCCATCGCGGTGTCTCCGCTGTTGTACTCGGTTTCCAGGGCGATCCTGGTGGTTGCGATGTAGTCCCTGAGCTTGGTGGGGACTCCCTCGCGGTCGTTGAGGGCGATGTGGGCGAGGGCGGCGTTGTAGACCCTGTCAAGCTCATCGGAGATCTCAGCGGTTATGTATCCGTTAATCTGGTCCTCCAGGTTCTTCGCGATATTGAACACGACGTTGATGTTGTCGTTGAGCGACTTGCTCGTATCATAGGTAATGTGGCCCGCCACGGTCGGATCTATCTGGTTCTTCGCGGCGGCGATCCAGCCGAGGATCTGTTCGATCTTCTCCTGCTCCCCAGGATGATCGATCAAGGCCTGCTGGTAGGAGGCGATGGCGGCATCGTACCTATCCAGGAAAGCGTCGCAGTAGGCATTGAAGGTCTCGATGTTACCGAGCAGGGTGGAGCTGAGGTTGGTCTTGAGGTTAGCCAGCAGGTTGTTTAGGATGTTCACGTTGTCACTGTACACCCTCTTCTGGTCGTAGGTCCTGAGATTGACCTTATCCACGGCGGAATCGATGAGATCCTTGGCACTGGGGGAGGGGTATGACTGGTAGAGACCGTTCATCTCCGCCAGCACGCGGTTCTTGACCGCCTGGTATTCCGTGATGTGGACGCTGTACACTGCTCCGTCGAAAGCATCCCTGAGCTCGTTGAGACGGGCCAGGTTATCTTCGGAGCCCAGATTGTTCAGGTACTGTATAGCGTTAAGGGCGGCTGTGTATTCCTGCTTCAGTGCGGTAATGGCCTCGAATCCGTCCTCGGGCTCGGTGGCGACGTAATCCTTCAGCACCTCGCGCAGCACGGTGAAGGCGGCCGATCCGGATGAACGGTAGCCCGACAGGTTCCTCTCGACCTCCGCCAGGATGCTGTCGATCTGGGCGATGTCCTCCGTATAGGTGCGGTCATCGAAGGTTATGGCGCTGACACGGGAGATGGCGTTGTCGATGATGTATCTCTCCGAGAGGGAGGTCTCTCCGACGTGGAGGGACTCGAGCTCATGCATGGCAGCCTCCTTCTGACCGTAGAAGGTCTCCTCAGGGTTCTCCAGCTGCATGATCTGCTCCTGCATCATCCATACGATGTGCTCCAGCCTGGAGATGTTCTCGTCATAGCTCACGGTGCTGTCGTAGACGGTGGTCCTGAGTGTCTCGAGGGTGGTATCGATTACTGTGCGGACCTTCTGCGACTCGCCCGCACGGTGGGCGTTGCTGACCTCCTCCATGCACTGAGCCCTCACGTTCTCGAATCCGGAGAAGGCATGGTCCTCCACATACGAATCGACGTTCTGGGTCATAGGTTCGGATCCGTCGTTGTCGAGGTAGTACTCGCCGCCGAACTCGTCCCTGATGAGAGCGTGCGACTGGGCTCCGAGTGTTATGTTGCCGGAGGAATCCACCGAGACGCTGCCGCTCGTGTTGGTGATGCTCTTCTCGCCCACCCACACGGTGGAGCCCTCGGGTACGGTGATGGCGCCGGAGCTCAGGGACACCTCCTGGGAGCTCAGGGCGGTGAATTCCGCAGCCTGGGCCCCTGCATTGGAGTAGGTGGGGTCGACGGCATCGGTCAGGTTGACGGAGCCGCTCTGGAGGTTCACCAGCGGTGAGCCCTGGGAGACGTTGGTGAGGCGGACCGTACCGGACTCGGCCTGATCGAATGTGATGTAAGACGAACCAGTGCCGACCGGGACCGAAAGGACGGCATCGGAACCGAGGGTGGCCGACCCGTACATCAGCTTGACCGTGGGGAGGGTGGCGGCGGTACCGGCCGCGGGAGTGGCAGCCAGGACTGCATCGGTGATTGCGAGGAAAGACATGATGCCGGATACCGACGGAGCCCCGACGGTGACGGAGATGTCCTGTCCGTTGGCTGCAAACTTGTTGAACGAGGACTCCGCGATGACGGTGTAGCTGCCGTCGCCGTCGGCCAGGAAGGTGGCGAAGTCGGTTTGGAGCGCGAAACCCGCGGAGGTCTCGATGACTCCCTCCCTCAGATGGACTGGGTATGTGGGGAGCGTGCCGATACCGATCACGGTGCCGTCCTGGTATCCGGTGAAGGTCTTGCCCGCGACTACGACCGGGGCACCGCTCTCGAGGTCAACGTATCCCTGGGAGAGGATGACGTCGGAGCCGTCGAGGGATATGGTGGCCTGGCCGTCGACCGCTGTGTAGATATGGCCGCCTGCGATGGCCGAATCGGAATCCTCCAGGATCAGGGAACCGCTCAGGAGCTCCTTGGTCGGGCTGCTGAGGACCACGGCAGTCTGGACCGACCCGGCGGCGACTGTGCTCATTGCGGATCCCCCGTAAGACGCGCTGCCTCCGGCGGGCAGCGTCAGGGTGTTGGTCCCGCATCCGTAGGTTATACCGGCGGTACCTCCGTTGGAGACAGTAAAGGCGGATGCCGCGCCGGACGGTACATACGAGACCTGTCCCGATGCGGGGATGGTGAACTCCTGTGCGGAGCTGACGGTGACGCCGGCGGTAACCGTGAAGGCGGTACCCGAGACGGTCACGGTCATGCCAGTGACGGCGGTCATCGTCCCGTCGGTGAGGGTGACGGCGGTTCCGTCGTAGCTGATAGTGATGGGTGTGTCCCCTGCGGAGAGGGAATCGCTGCCCGTCCGGACGGTCGCTCCGGCGAAAGTGTACGTACCCTGGCCCAGGGACGCATGGGTACCGTCGGAGGATATTCTGCCGGATCCGGTCGAGGTGAAAACGGTGCCGGCGACGGTCACCGCTCCGTTGAACGTCAGCCATACGTCGGTGGAGGTGAAGGATACGGTCCCGGCCGATACCGATACGGCGGCATCGGAGTATGTGTAGGTACCGATTTTGAGGGTGGTACGGCTGCTCATGTCCACCGAGGATACGGTGCTTCCGGCCGGTATCTCGAATTTTCCGGACGTTATTATGACGGTGCCTGAACTGCTGTTGATCGTGCCCTCGCCGTCATATGCGGTGAATGCCGCTCCGCTGACGGTGATCGAGGCCCCGTTGGGAACCGTGACCGTTCCGCTCTCGAGGACGGCCGCGGAATCCTGGACGGACACGGTGGTCTCCTGGTTCATGGTGAAGGCGGTTCCCGCAAGGAGGAGCTCCGTATCATCGGATACCGCGGTGAGGGTCCCGCTGACCAGGGTCACGACATTCTGGTTGTAATTGACGGTGGCCGACGCGGGCCCCGCTCTGACCGAAGATCCACCGACGTCAACAACGGCATCGGAGAAGGTGTAATTCGAGGCGCTCTCGCCCAACTGGATGGAAGTGCCGCTGTAACTTATCAGTCCGTTGCCGGCCGAGGTGAACTCGCTGCCGGCCACGGTCACCGTGCCGGTGAACGTGAGGAACAGTCCCTCATCGAGAAGGGTCACCGCCCCGCCGGTAACGGAGACATCCGCACCTGAATAGGCGGAATTCCCGATACGGAGTTCGGAAGAACCGTTCAGTTCGATCCGGGATACCGTGCTTCCGGAGGGGATCTCGAAGATCCCGCTGTCGAGGGTGACGTTCGGGGAGGACGATGCACAGGTGACGGTTCCGGAATTCACCGCGGTGAACGCCACTCCTTTGACCGTGACCGAGGAGGAGGCGGGAACCGTGACGGTACCGAGGTTGAGGGTGAGCGCTCCGCCGGAGACCGACATGTTGGAAGCGTCCTGAACGGAGTACGTCGCCGTGCCGATGGCCACTGTACTTCCCGTCAGGGCGGTAAAGCTGAGGGCGCAGGCATCCGCTACAGTTGCGGAAAGGTTGCTGGCGGCAACGGATACGGTGACCGATACAGTACCCTGCGAGAACACCGCACTGCCGGTCGCACTGGTTGCTTCGAACGCACCGGCCGAACTCAGGGTGGCCTGTACACCCAGGTTGTTGGTCACCAGGGTCTTCGTTGAGGTGTTTCCGACATAGGCCGCGACACCGTCGGGCAGGGTCAGGGTCCCGGCGGTCACGGAGGGATAGGTCTCCGTTCCTGTCCGGGCTACGGCGGTGTCCGCAGCAAGACCGTAGGCGGTCTGTCCCACGGTCACAGTCGCAGCGGAGGCCACGGATACCTCTCCGGAAGTGAGTGCGTAGACCTGGGAAGCCGCGGGGCCGGTGACGGTCATGACCAGATCTGCCGATCCTGCATTGGTGAATGCTGCCAGGGGTCCGCCGGTGGTACTGCTTATACTTATCGATTTGCCGGAACCGGCCGTGATTGTCGCCGCGGAGGTCCCGTCATAGGCTACGGTGAGGGCACCGGTGACATGGTAATCCGAAATCGTGAAGACTGCCGAAACGGAGGTTGTGCTGACCGAACCGCTGATCAGGGTGAATGACGATGAAGTGATGCTGACGGTGGAGTCGGTCACGGCGGTGTACACCGCACCCGCCACGGTGGCGGTGTCGCCGGAGGACATGGTGTACTGACCTTCGGTCACGGTGATCGATCCGTCGTTCCCTATGCGGACGACGGTACCTGCCGAAGAGGTTGTAAAGGAACCGCTGTTGGTGGTGACAGTGTCCCCCGCGGCGGAAAGGGCGGCAGTCCTGTCGGAGCTGAGCGTGAGGTTGCCGTTCCCCGAATGGGTGACCAGTACAGACTCCAGGTAAACGGTGGCATTGCCGTATTCGACCGCTCCGGAGGTCAGGCCCACATCGGTTCCTGTGAAAGCGAGTACCGTGTCGTTCACTGCGGTATAGACGGTCTCCGTTCCGGGACCGGTACCCTGTTTCACCAATACGGTGAGGATCGCCGAGGCGGGGACGCTGACAGTGGTGGAAGAGGTGACCGAGATCCCGTTACCGCTGACGGTGACCGAGTCGCTCAGCTCAAGGGGGGTCGAATAGGAAACCGTCGAAACCGTACCCGAATGGTACCTCACGTTCCCGCCGGTGTACAGCAGTACGGTTCCGGTACCGTTGTAGGTACTGCCGTCCACTTTCATGGAGTTGAAGGTCACGGTGGCATAATCCTCGTCCTCGGTGGCCGAGACACCGACGGTCTCGGTGACCGGCACGTCCCTTACGCGGAGGGGCGCACCGTCAGGTACCGCTACATTGCCCGACACAAGAACCGCACCGTTGGCAGTGCAGGCCAGGACGGTATCGGAGCCCGATGTATAGGTGTACTCACCGATCTTTACGGTGTCGCTCTGACCGAGGGATACCGAACCGGCGGTCAGCCGGATATCGCTTGTCGAGTTCACCGTGAACTCGGTACCGTCCGCGGCAGCGGTGTATGTCACCGTCGACTCCGTGCTGAATCCCACCGTCTGTCCGGTGGATGACGTTACCTTTCCTGAGGTGCTGTCGATGACGATATAATCCTCGGCCGTTCCGCTCTGGAGCGATACGGATACACTGTTTATCGTAGCGGATGATCCGTGATAGAGCTTGTACTGTCCCGAGGTGACTGTGAAAGCCCCCGCACCGTAGGTGAGAACCATCGTTGCAGAGGAGGAGGCGTTCTCGTACGTGCTGGCCGGACCGGAAGCGGGAGTGAGGGTAACGGAGCCGGATGCGGGCACGGTCACCGCGGCCTGGGTGTCGGAGACCACAGTGAGTCCCTCCCCGCTTACCTGGTATCCAGACAGGCTTATCGCTCCGTCCACGGAGAACGTTCCGCTAACACAGGTGGCGCTCGCCTTGTCGATGTTGGCTACTACGTCCAGACTCCCGGTTCCGGTGATCTCAGAGCTATCCGCACGCAGGGTCATATCGGTCATCTCGACGGTGGCCGTCATATATTGGCCGGTCGGGACAGTCAGCGTACCGTCTGAATTGACAGCGAGGTATGCCTGATTGTACTGGTCGGTACCTGTGATGGTAAAGGACACGCCCGGTCCGGTCACACTCACGACCTCGCCTTCATCGATGTGCGCCAAGGTAGAGCTCGGGTACGCATTCACACTCATGCCGGATCCGCTGACGGCGGTCGCGAGACAGGGCCCGTTCGCCGTGTCGAAGTAGAAGCTTCCGTTCTCGGGAAGGGTGACGAAATGGCTGGCGATAACGGGCTTGCCATCCTCGGTGACGGTGAATACCGCGCCGGCGGAGAACCCGTAGACCGAATCATCGTCCCCGAAGCACAGGTCGTAAGACGAATTGTAATACACCCTGTCGCCAGATTCGACCCTGAACTGTCCCTCATTGTATCCTCTGATGAGCAGCCCGTTCAGGGTATAGCTGGTGGCATTGACGCTTCCGTTGACGAGGTCGAAGGACCAGGTACCGCTGACCTTCTCGGCATTCAGCGTGATGCGGCTGTTCGCATTTGCGCTCCATATAGTGTTCTCGTTCACGGAGATGTTGATGTCCATACCCGAGGAGCCGGTGGATATCACCGCGGCATCCTCGCCCGCAGCCCTCTCGACATATACATACAGACCCTGGATGTTCAGATCCTCGACGAGGATGAATCCGCCGACACCGCTCATTTGAACCTTTCCGGACACAAGGTAAGGCCGCTCATTCATCAGGATGACGGAATCCCGGTCCGCCGTCAGGGTATGGCTCAAGACCCCGATACTCTTACCCTGCGGAAGCAGGACGGTACCGCTCTGCAGGGACAGGGTGCTCCGGTAGAAGGATACGGTCGCGGTGCAACCCTCGGGAGCCGACAGTGTCACATTATTGCCCACTATCGGGTTATCCTCGTCGATCAGGACCGCTCCCGAGACGAGGGTGACCGTAAGGTCTGAGTCCACGCGGAACTCAGCTTCGGTTATCTCTGACGCACTGTAGACGAAGGAACGTACCGTGTAGTTCCGGGACTGCGACCCTACGGCGACCGAGATATTGGGATATTCGGTGGAAGCTGTGAAACCGACGGTATCGCCGACGGTCACCGTTACGGCTCCCGTGATGTCGATGAAAGTCCCGTCGGCCGCCATGACCCTGAGGGTGACGGGCTGCTGGGAGGAGATGCTCACGCTTCCGGATATCAGAACCGAGTGGGAGTCCACTTCGGTGAATACCGCATTGGTGATGGCGGTGTACTGGCTTCCGTCGAGGGCATCGTAGGTGTCCCCGATTTCCACCACTGTGTTCAGACTGAAGCTGCCGGTGAGCCTGCTCAGACTTCCGTTGGATACGGTGGCCGAGAACGGGGCTTCGGTGACCCTCGCACTTGTGCTCACCTCGAGACTGCTCTGGGCGACACCGTATATCCCGAACACCAAACCGTTATCATTGGTGCTGACGGTCGGAGGATCGGCAGAATTGTCTATCTCCAGGTAGCAGGAGGACCCCGCGGTGCTCGCGTCGTTGCGGACTGCCCAATCGGCAGTGCCGCCGTCGTCCCCCAAATAGGCCAGGGCCCCGTTGCCCAGCGTGATGCTCTGATCCGGGGTCAGGAATACGCCCGCCATGGTGGCGTCTTCGGTGTTGCAGATCTCGTAATCAACCGTTCCCGACCCTATTGCCGTGAAGGCAACACCGTCCGTCAGGGCCCCGTTCTGTATATTCGAACCCATGAGGAATGCCGAATCGGCACCGATGCTGACGGTCACGACGGATCCGGTGTTAGAAACGGACAAGCTCCCGGAACCGGACGGACCGATGAACATCTCGTTCGTCTTGACATAGCAGCCGGAGAACGAAACGGCGCCTGATATGAGATTGGCCGAACCGTCGTTCCTGTATTGGATGGTGACGTCGCCTGAATCCGCGAATCCGTACCCGTTTCCTTCGACCCATATCGTCGGGGAACCCTGTTCGCGATGGAACACCGTAGTGTACCCCAGATAGGGACTTATGACCGTGGGGTCGGTACTGTTGAACTTCAGCATCATCACGGTCTGATTGTAATTGGAATAGGTGATGGAGGAACCGTCGCCGAATGCGGCGGTCACCGAACAGTGGTTATCGACTGCGTTGGACAGGTTCATAGCACCCATGTTGAGCGAAAGGAAGAAGTTGGATCCGTTTCCCTCGGTACATGTGAGGGTGACGGTCTTATCAGGATCGTCCGTGTTAGTGATCGTTATCGGATTTGCAAGGTCGAACTTCAGCACCCCGTTGACATAGCTGTACAGACTTTCGGCGGTAACGGAGAAACGGTAGTTGCCGGTGCGGATGCTGCCCTTGAACAACCCGTTGGTTATGTCGATGATACATCCTGAATCGGTTCTGAGGCCCGTCGTGAGGGATGAGGTCGGTTCCGTGCTTTCAACGTAAAAAACATCCCCGAAAGTCGAGGGGATGCTAATCCCGCCGTTGACCAGTGTGACCTGGATGCCGCCGCTGTTCTTGAGCATGAAGATGCTGGTGGAAACGTCTGCCCCGAGGTTGGTGAGGGTGAACGTCCTCTCCTCATCCTGGTTGTTTCTGGTCCACCGGATGGTTATCTCGTTGACGGTACCCGAGGGATAGTTCTCCGGATAGCTGTCAGCGATGACGTATGTTTCGTTATTGTACACCCCGAGGACTGCCGGTGTATGTTCCTGCGTGACGGGACCGGAGGCTTTTATCTGGTATTCCTGGCCACCGGTGTAGAAGGTCTGGAACCTGTCGCTCAGATCTGCGGAGTTAGTCAGGTCGCCCGGAGTCAGCGAAGTGGTTGCCGAGGATTCGTCATTTTCCCCGGGGAATGCAAGGACCGAGACCGAAAGCAGGAACACTGCCGCAACAATCAGATACCTTCCCTTCATCTCCGTCCCTCTCACGCGACTACTCGCGTTAATAATAGTAGACAGAATGTAAAACCGATACAAAAAGGCCACGTTTCGCGATGAACAGAACGGACGGCCGCGGACCCTCCCGCGGAGACCCCGGAAAGGGTGCTCCGCAGAGAAGACCCAGATGTTTGAAAATCAATCCATGTCGTAATCGGTGGTGGTGAAGGCGGTGGTGGTACCGGCCATGACCGCTCCGATCACGACGAACAGCGGGATGAAGAACAGGTTGTTCGCCATGTAGAAGGCCGCCAGGCCCAGGAAGAACCCGACCAGTCCGCCTATGAACAGTCCGGCACGGATCCTCCTGGTGCGCTGGGGCGATTTGCGCTTCATCTCAGACCTTCTTGTCGAGGGCGGACTCGACGGCGGAGACCATCTTGTCCACGATCTCCTTGGAGCCGCCGGTGTAGGATGCGGGGTCCATGACGGAGGCGAGCTCCTCCTTGGTGAAGACCTTCCTCACGTCCTCCCTCTCCCAGAGGGTGTCCAGCAGCTGCCTCTCCTCGTTCTCGGCGACCATGGAGGCCTCGCGGACGATCTCGTGCGCGTCCTGCCTTCCGACGCCCTTGCCGACGAAGGCCATCATGACGGGCTCGGCCATGATGAGTCCGTGGGCCATCTCGATGTTCCTGAGCATCTTGTCCCTGTGGACGTCCAGTCCCTCGAAGACCTTGTTCATCTTGTAGAGCATGTAGTCGATGAGGCTGAAGACGTGGGGCAGGGTGAACCTCTCGGCGGAGGAGTTGGACAGGTCCCTCTCGTGCCAGAGGACCTGGCTCTCGAAGGTGGGCATGACCATTCCCCTGAGGACCCTGGCGAGTCCGCAGACGTTCTCGGAGTTGATGGGGTTCCTCTTCTGGGCCATGGTGGAGCTGCCGACCTGGTGCTTCTCGTCGAAGTACTCGGAGACCTCGCCGATCTCGGACCTCTGGAGGTTCCTGACCTCGGTGGCGTACCTCTCGAGGGAGGTTCCGAGGGTGGCCATGAGGCACACCAGCTCGGTGTACCTGTCCCTGCCGACGACCTGGGTGGCGGCGGGCTCGTAGGTCAGTCCGAGGTCGGACATGACGAGCCTCTGGATCTGGAAGAAGGTCTTTCCGAGGGCGGCTCCGGTTCCGACGGCTCCCGCCATCTTTCCGGCGCAGGCCCTGGGCATGATCTCGTCGAGCCTCTCCCTGTACCTGAGCATCTCGGCGATGTATCCCGCGATCTTGAATCCGTAGGTGATGGGGATGGCGAACTGGGCGTGGGTCCTGCCGATCTCCAGGGTATCCCTCTCCTGCTTCGCGAGCTTGGCGAGGGTGTAGAGGAAGGTGTCGACGTCCTCGGCGACGAGCTCGAGGGCCTCCTTGATCTGAAGGGCGGTGGCGGTGTCGACGATGTCGTTGGAGGTGGCTCCCAGGTGCACGTACTTGCCGGCGGTTCCCTGGCACTGCTCGGTCATGGCCTTGACCATGGCCATGAGGTCGTGGTTGGTGAACTTCTCGATCTCCTTGATCCTCTCAACTTTGACCAAATCGGACTCGGCGACGCGGGTAATCTCGGCGGCGTCCTCTTTGGAGATCTCTCCCAGTTCGGCGTGGGCCCTGGCGAGGGCTGCTTCTACGAGCATCTGTTTCCTGATGCGGCTCTCCTCGGAGAAGATTGCCTTCATCTCCTTACGGCCGTACCTGTAATCCAAGGGGCAGATGAATTCGCTCATGATATCAATGGGTGCGGGAATGCACCCGACATATAATAGGTGTGCGCAGGCGGGAACGGTCGTGTCAGCGGTAACCGTCGCCGATACGCTCGGTACGGGCCCTGCGCTCGGTGGCATCGGCCACCGATTGGGCAAATTCCTCCGCCCTGCCGACGGGTACGGCGGCGGTGACGGCGACCGTCTCCTCGTAGACGATCTCGGGAGGTACTGCGCAAAGGCCACGGCACTTGGCGTTGAAGGCGTTCAGGTCAGCGTACGAAAGGATGATCCGGAAGATGGCACATGCCTGCCTTTTCACTATGCTGGCACATTCGATCGCATCACTGGCTGACTGGGTGTAGGCATGGACCAGTCCGCCGGTCCCGAGGAGGGTCCCGCCGAAGTATCTCACCACCACTACCATGGTGTCGGTGAGCTCCCTCCCTTTGATTACGGAGAGGATCGGCTTGGCCGCGGTGCCCGAGGGCTCGCCGTTGTCGCTGCTCTTCTCGGTGCGTAGCGTCCCACCGTAGACCGCCGCATAGCAGTAATGGGTGGCGTTGGGATACCTGCGTGAGACCTCGGAGAGATTCGACTGTATGTCGGATTCGGTCACGCAGGGCAGGGCGATGCCGATGAAGCGGGAGCCCTTGTCGCGGGACTCGGATTCGGACGTGCCGAAGATGGTGAGATAATCGGC
>JAEEGK010006028.1_pt1 | contig 29195 bp, 24 predicted proteins | sample 8958771 | NCBI WGS metagenome assembly JAEEGK01 (sample SAMN16246547, study PRJNA631951) | gut metagenome | biome: gut microbiome; feature: rumen; material: SC-attached | host: Bos | place: Iran: Karaj | collected 2018-10 | reverse complement strand
CCTATCAGGTCGTGAAGTCGCTAGCATTGCCATTGTTGGAGACAGTTTGGAAGAATAAGCTCGACTACAAGAACTATTTTGTCCTCAGCACTACTGCGGTTAAGGATGAAGAAGAGGAAAAGACAGTTTCCATCGGGGTGTTTGGACATGTGTTCACATTCGACAGGGAAGATGTTGTTAAAGAGTTTGAGAAATACTATAACGAAGAGATTGGTGAGAAGAACGATTCTCGCTAACAACAATAAATCTACATGAGACTCGCAATAATAGGTAGCCGGAACTGCACTCCCATCGACATTGAAAAGGAGTTGAAGCAAATCCCCGACACTATCATTAGTGGTGGTGCAATGGGGGTAGATACCTATGCAAGAATGTTCGCCAAGAAGCATAATCTAAACTTGGTGGAATACCTACCGGATTATGAAAGGTATGGAAGAGGCGCACCACTAGTCAGGAACAAACTGATCGTCGAGAACTGTGATAGTGTGCTGGCATTTTGGGATGGACAATCAAGGGGTACCAAGTTTACACTTGACTATGCCAAGGAATTAGGAAAACCTGTAAAGATAGTAAAGATATGAAAGACAAAGAACAACAATTACCATGGCAGAAGGAAGATTACGTCTTCCCGGATGAAGAGAAACTGGATAAAGTCCTGGATACAGAAGACATTGACTGATGGAATACCTCGAAGAAATAATCTACAACGGACGTGCCTACCACACCCAGCCGGAGAAGTCAGACCTCTCTTGCGAGGGCTGTGTATTTCATAAGTTGGTGTCAGATGGCCTGTACGGATGCTTCGCACCTGGGGAACTGGGCTGGTGTAAGACCAAACGGGTTGTTTTCAGGTAGACCTTTCATTTCTGACAGTTTAGTAAAAAGGGAAAATAAAAATGGGAATATTGAGTTATAATAATATGTTCGTGAAGATTCAGATTATAGCGGTGTTTTTGACACTTGGCATTCCGATGTATGCATGGAATTCCTTTATCTCTCATTATGCAAAAAGTAGTGATTTTACAGAAGAACAACAATGGCACAAATATGTTTTCTTGGTTGAACTTCCTGAGTTCAATAAGAGCACCCTCGAAGTGCTCCGCCAGCCGCTCGAAGACCGTCACATCACCATCAGCCGTGCCAAATACACCGTCGACTATCCCAGCAGTTTTATGTTCGTCGCCTCCATGAACCCCTGCCCCTGCGGCTACTATGGCGACCCCACCCACCACTGCGTCTGCACGCCCGGCCAGATTCAGCGCTATCTCTCCAAAATCAGCGGACCGCTGCTCGACCGCATCGACATCCATTGCGAAATCCAGGCCGTTCCCTTCGCCCAGCTATCGCAGATGCAGCCCGGCGAGCCAAGCGAGAAGATTCGCGAGCGCGTTATCCGTGCCCGTAACATCCAGACCGAGCGTTTTAGCTCCCTCCCTATCGGGGAAGGCGGAGGGAAAGGCCGTCCCCATTGCAATGCCCAGATGACGGAGCGCATGCTCCACCAATTTGCCGAGCCCGATGCCGCATCCCTCGACATGTTGCGCATGGCCATGGAAAAGCTGAAGTTGTCTGCCCGTGCCTACAGCCGTATCCTTAAAGTGGCAAGAACCATTGCCGACCTTGATAATTCCGACAAAGTCCAGTCGCAACACATCGCCGAAGCCATCGGCTATCGCAACCTTGACCGCGGCGACTGGGCTGAGAGAGGAGTATGATATATAGAAGGTCTACTCAATAGATGCTTTGTCTGCCGATGCAGAAGAAGAAAAATTGGAAGATTAAGAAAAGCATCATCTATAAAGAACGTGACGAATAAACCCACATCAAACGAGAGAGGCACCGCTAATATTGCAGTGCCTCTCATTATATTGGCTATTATTCTTCGTCAGCCCAAATGTCTTTTTGAACAGGTAGCGTTTCTTCTTCAAAGAAGTCGTTCTCTTTCGACAGGACTTCGCCTTCATCGTCGCCATTAAGTTCACCACTTCCAAAGTGAATTCCAGGCTCTCCTTCCATCAGATTCTGGGTGAACAATAATTGTACAGCGGGTTTCTCGTATTCATATTTTGTTTTCATATCGCCTGCTCCTTATTTAATTATGAACTTCTTACCATTCTTCACATAAATGCCCTTCTGAGGATTAGCCACGCGAATACCCTGCAAATTATATACAGCGTCATCGCCATTACCATAGGCCTCAACAGACTTCACCCCTGTTGTTATATCGAATGCGATAAAACTCTGCTTGGCATGACCCTCACTTTCAGAAACTTTCAGATAGCCCTTACCAACCTGAAGCGTTCCTTTCAGCATATAGAAGCCCAGACCGCTTTTGCCATTACCCAGCACATAGATATCAGTATTGGTCACACCGTTAACTCCATTGCCAGTCACCGAGCCGTCCGTGCAAGCCAGCATCTTGTTGTCAGAAAGGGGTTCTACGCCTGTAGTCCTTGTCAGCGTCACCGTGCCAGAACCTTTCAACATCACGGCAGCACCTGCAGGAACCTTATCTACTTCTTCCATCGTAATCTTCTGTGATGTGGCTTCCGTAATCTGATAAGCCGTCACGTCTGCTGTCTGAGAGAAGTCAATATCAGCAGTTGCCACCCATGTGAGGTAACCCGCCGAACTGAATGTAAGGTTAATCTCATGTGCCGGCTGTGCACCACCGCCAACTACCACGTTGTCGAGGAAGAATCGTGCTGTACCGCCGAATGTTATTGTCACGCTTTCACCCGTACCTGTTATTTCATATTGCTTATTCGTGAACTGCCATGCAGTGAGAGCTTCCTTTGTATTGAATGAAACGGAGTTGGAGTTACTACCACCATTGAATGTAGCATTTGTCAAAGTAACGGTAATTGTTCCGTCATCAATACCATAATCAGATGATGACAACCATGGTGCGATGTCAAATGAGAACGATGTAGTTCCATCTAGTGTAAATGAGGGCGAAATTGCTGTACCACCACCAGAGTTACCAACTTTCAAACATCCGTTTCCTGCAGGAGTATCATTTGATGTAGTCCATCCTGATGATTCCGGAAGAGCCTTGTAACTTGAACCTGAACCCCACCATATATTCTCCGATGGATTAGATCCATCACAATCGTCAAACTTTTCATTTAACAACTCCTCTGTCCCGACCACAGCATCGGCAGGCGCATATATTTTGAGCATATAGGTGGCGCTGCTCTCCTCTGTGGTGTCGGTGGCTGGAGCGGTAGCGGTGATGGTTACGGTGCCGGGACCGAGGATGTCAATGACGTTATTACCGTGGAACTTAACCACACTCTCATCACTACTTGTATATACGAGGTTTCCGCTGAAGCCCTCAGCCGTAGCAGCCTGCTTGTTATAGTTATCGCCGTAAGTGATTTCAACCACAGACTCTGCGAATGAAACTGAAGATTCCTGCTTCTTCACCGTAAGCGTATAGGAAGCGGTGGCAGCGTTAAAGTGTTCTGTTGCCGTTCCCGTTGCGGTTATCGTTGCAGTTCCTGCGCCTTTCACGGTTACCGCACCTGTCTCGGCATCCACTTCTGCAACCTCCGTATTATCGCTCGAATAGGTCACAGTTCCATCATAGTCAGCGGCCTTGCCCAGTACAGGAGCTGTAAAGTCATCACCGATGGTAATCTCGTATTCCGTGGGATCATAGGTGAATGCCGGACTCTCCGCATGGATTGTATATTCAGCAGTTACAGGGGCACTTGTGCCATATTCGTTAGTTGCTGTAGCCGTGATTGTGGTATGCGTATTAATGGTAACTGTAGCACTCGTTCCTTCCACGGTAACAGACTCACCGCCATTCACGCTATAGGTAATGCTCATTGCCGTACGTGCTGTGATGGTAACCTGTGTACCGTAGTTGACTTCCGTTCCAGATGCAGGGGTGAACATAATTGTAGGTGCTGTTTGCGTATCTATCTTGCGATAGAGTTGAACAAGTTTCATGTCACTTGAACTATTATAACACGAGAAAAGTGTACTTGAAGAATTATACTTTAGCAGATTTCGAGAACAATCACCTAAGAACTTAATCGTTGCATTACCATCACTTATGCTTATACTTGCCTTAGCATTATTTCCTGCTGACGCAAGTGTTTTTGCCCCCAGATAGTTACTTGAAGAGGAAGTTGCGCAAAGATAACCTTCATTGGTATGGAAATACCACCCAGAAGAAGAACCTTCAAGAATAGCGGCTGTAACAGGACTCTCATTTGTTATCTCAAACGTAGTCTTATCAGCAGAAACCGATGAATAATTAACACTGGTTATACCAAAATTATTTGTTTTTTTCTCGCCAAGAACATAATTCTTATCAGAAGAGATATAAGCAATCAAAATCTGGTCGCCAGCATTCAATGACGTAGCATCCGTTACCAATTCGTAAGTGCCTTTTGCGTCTACAGAGAAAGCCTCCTCCACCTTCAGCGTATATGAAGCAGTGGCAGATTCCCATGCTTCGGTCTCAGCGGTTGTGGCGGTAACAGTGGCCGTTCCTTCTTTTAGGGGATGTATGTATCCTGTAGATTGAATGGTGGCAATTTCAGGATTTGATATTTCGTAGGTTACAGTGCCGTCGCCTGGATTGGTCAACGCGGGACCATTTTGATCTGTTCCAACATAGGCGGTAACATTTTCAGAGGCAAAACTCAGTACGGGAGTTCCTTTGCTAACAATTAATGTATAGGAAGCAGAACCTTCACGGTAAGTGTCATCAGGTGCCGTAGTCACGGTAATGGTTATCTCACCAGCCTTTTTCAGCGTCACGTTTCCACTGCCATCTATCGTGGCCACAGTCTCGTCGCTACTTTCATAACTCTTTCTTCCCGTACTCAGCGTTGTTATTTCCTGAACGGTGTAAGCCTCTCCCACCGTAGCATTCACCGTAGCATTGGTAAATGAGTTTTGAGGGTCTTCCGTGCCTGTAGCAGATGACTCGTCAACATAAGTAATGGTAAAAGCATCACAATATATCGAATTAGCTGTAGCAGCCAGTGTTATAACGAGATCACCACTTGTTGCTTCATCTTCCGCATTGAAAGTATAATCTTTATATGTGGTGCTATAAGCCACTGGATTTGTTGTCAAATTGTCCGTTCTGTGTATTTGCACATCATTATGTTTGACAGTCAGATTGCCTTGACCCGAACTTGAATTTGTCCTTAAATGTAACGTAACACTCGAAACAGAAAATGGGAAATCCTTCAATGTCAAAGTCATAGAATTTCCACTTGTCAGCTGGTACTTTGTACTATATGTGCTCTTATAAGATACGGTTACACCTTCTGGTAAAGTACCACTTATAAGTTCTACTCTAGATGCAGTACTCACCTGATATTTAAGGGTCTTTGTTTCCTGCGCAAAAGAGCCCCCACTGAATAACACAAACAAGGCTATCAGCAAGCTTTTTAAGTAAAGATGTTGTCTCATATTCATTATTTGTTTTGATTTATAATCGTATTTATTACCAATTTGCAAAGATAGTTATTTTTGCGATAACTAACAAAAATCCAGAGATTTTTTTTGTAACATAAAGCGGGCAGTCCTTGCACGATGGTGCTGAGGACTGCCCGCTTCGCGGTATTCAGTCTATAAAAAAGATTACTCTTCGTCAGCCCAGATGTTGCGGAACTGTACATGAAGCTTCGTGGCCTCCTCGAAATAGTCGGGAGCCTCTGCCACTTCCGGCTCATCGATGTCATCGAACGGCGTCATCTTTGCCAACTGCTCGCCATCGCCTTCCTGGTTCCCATAACTCAGGTCAACCATCGTCTGCTCGGCCACCATTCTAATGGAAGTCACGGCAGGTGTTATATAATTAGTTTTCATATCGTCAAACTTTTATTGTTAATTACTTCTTCAAGAACTTCTTACCGTTCTTAATCACAACACCCTTATAGCCGCGGTCCACGCGCTGACCGTTCAGATTGTACATCTCTGTGCGGTCATCGGTCTCAGCACCTATGCTGCTGATGCCCGTCGTGGCCTCGTCGAACAGATAGAAACTCTTAGCGCCACCTACTGATTGCGCTTCAGCAAACTTTTCATCGAGTGCCAGATAAGCCTTGTGGGCTCCATTCTCGAAGGCTGCGCCCGTGCTGTTCATCCAATACATTCCCGGTCCGCCCGAGCCGTCCTTAGCCTTGGCCTGCAAAGCATAGTAGTAGTTGCCGCCAGTGGTCATCTCAGCCTCATCGGAACCCTTCAGCTGGTTGTCGGCATCCTTCGGCTCGGCCGTAGAAGTGACTTTGAACGTATATTCTCCAGGAGCTCCCTTCAGCACCACGGCCTCTCCCTTAGGAATCTTTGAACCGGACGCGTAGGTCTTGCTCTCGGCGAGTTTGCCATCGACAACCTTATAGGTCTTGGCCGTCACGCCCTCGGGCACCTTCAGTGCGCGGTCGCTGTAGTAAAGCGTAGCATAGCCCGCGGCAGAGATAGTCAGCGTGACATCCTCTAAGTCGGATTCCACATAGAGCTGTACGGGCTTCTGCGTGCCCTTGTAGCATGCGAATCTCGGCTGCGAAGAATTATACCTTATGACGCGTTCCTCCGATGTAATATAATTGCTCTGGATAACCGCATTGCCAGCCTCGTCGAACGAAATTGTCCACTGTGCTGACTCGCCGTCATCCTTCGACTCCAAATAATTACCTGCGGAAGTCAGTGCCAGATACTTGTCAGCCTCAATGCTTGTGGCGAAAGTCCAAGCGCCTTCCTCGCCGCCCAGCGTCAGGATGTTAGCTTCTGTCTCCAACAGCGTCACCCGCTCGTCGCTGATTGTAGCGTCGTTCACATTGAAGTGCAAATTGTAGTATTCGGCAATCACTTTCTGAGCTTCTTCATTCACCAGCACATAGCGTTTGCCGGCCTCCAGCTCGTCGGTCGAGGTAATCTTCCTAAACTTAATCGTCTCAGGTTCTTTCACTGTGATGGTGTAATCCACCGTCTTCGTCACCTCATCCTCGGTATAGCTTACGGTTACCGTCTGCTCACCAGGTGTGGTCATGTCTGGTTCTGAGAAAGTAGCATCTTCTGTAACATCCTTCGTCGACTCATCATCGTAGGTAGCTGTCACCGTTCCACCGAACTCGAACGTACTGCCCACCAAGAACTCCGTCTTCTGACCTTCCACTGCAATAGACTCCAGCTGAGCCCTCGGTGCGGCCTCTTCCAGCGTTACCTCAGCGGTGGTGATTCTGTTGGTACTGGTCTGACCCGTGAAGGTCACTGCCCGCTCAGAACCCGTCCATGTAGCTATCTTATCAGCGGTAAGTTCGTATTCGCCACAATCAGCAGTCAGGTTTTTCGAGTTGCCGCTGGAAATGGTAAGCACGATTTTCGTCAGGTCATAACCTGATGGTGCCGTGAACTTCAGCGTAGTACCGTTCAAATATGTACGGATATGATTGTCGTTCAGATAAGAATTCGTTGTACCATTATAATTCACTGTCACGTCACCTACAGCTGTAGTCAGCGTTCCTGTGATATTGTGGGTACCGCTCGAGAATCCCTCTTCTCCTGCAAACACACCTGTGTCAGAGTTGTTCAGGTTACCGATAGCCGTAACCTCGTCAGTAACAGTTACGGTGTTATTGGTAAAGTCAAGAGCGACGGTATAGATTCCTGCTTCCTTCATGCAGAATGTGTTTAAAACCTTGCCAGGAATGAATCCTACTGTTGGAGCATCCTCGCTGAATTCCCATACACGAGTTTCAACTCCACCCTCGTGAACGTTAGACTCAGCTGCTGTCAAGTTGGCGAGTCCGTAGTCGTCGCTTCTTGTGATGAAGAATGCCTCGCTTGCAGAGAATTCCTTCGTGACCTGGAAGTTATCATCGAAGAATAACTCGCTCTCCACGAGGTAATCCGGCGTCAACATATACTTCGTCTCACCCGGAGTCTGTGGAACGACGGTCAGCGTCAGGCTTTCATCAGCGTTTGTTGGCTCGGTAAGGGTGAATACCCATGTGTTAGCCTTCGAGATGTAGAAATTCTTTCCGTTTGGCGAAGTCGGCAGGTTCTCATGGTTCTCCGCAATGATGATTAATTCCGATTGAGCTTCCGCGCTGTGGTATTCATTTCCATTGCTGTCCTTGATGTAGAACTCCACCTGTGCAGGCAGTTCCTTTGCCAGCGTGAGTCCCTCGAACGGAGTCTCTTCTTCGCCAGCCACCAGCGTGTAAGTCAAGGCTGGCTCCCCACCATCCATCTTATAAATCTGGACTGGCAATTGCGAAGCAGAAGCATAGCAGCTGAAAATATCATTAGTACTATTATATTGCAGGGTATTTCTGCCGTTCGTTCTTTGGAACACCACCGATGTACCATCGCTTGTGATTGTAATCACTGCCTTCGCATTGTCATCCTTCCCGTTTTGTGTCTTCAGGTGATTCGAAGAATTACTTGCCGCATAGATATAGCCACTGCCAGTGTTGAAATACCATCCATTAGAATTACCTTCGAGGGTAAACACCTGAATATCGCTGTTCGAAGGAACAATAGCGTTATTATCGTCATCGAAGTTAACTTCTGTAGCAGCACGATTGTTATTGTTCTGCTGACCCATGGCTTTTCCAGCCTCAGTATTCACGATAATGACTTTGTCGTTAGCCTTGAGGTCGGAAACATTTGTGACCAAAGTATAAGCATCACCGGTCAGTTCTGCCACCGTTATCAGGCACTCGCCCTTCACACCCTCAGCGCCATTGGCAGATGCGGTGATCACGGCTGTACCCTCGGACACTGGTGTCACCAGACCACTTTGGTCAACTGTAGCAACCGACTCGTTGTCCGAGCTCCAGGTCACCGTCTTATCCGTTGCGTTATTTGGCCCCACAGTGGCTGTCAACTGGCTGGTGTTGCCTAAATAGACTGTTACCTCGTCTGGTTCAATCGTGACAGAGCTCGGTGCCACGGAGCTCACCGTGATGGTATATTCCGCAGTCTTTGTCACCTCGCCCTCGGTATAGCTCACGGTCACCGGATAAGTGCCCGCTTCGCTCATATTGTAGCCCGAGAACGTGGCTTCATCAGTAACATCCTTCGTCGATTCATCGTCATAGGTAGCCGTCACCGTTCCTCCGAAGGTGAACGTGTCGCCCACTTCGAACTCCGTTTTCGGGGCTACTGCTGAAATGCTCTGTAACGTACGATTTTTTACAGTGATATTGTAAGTGTCCGTCTTCGTCACGTTGCCCTCAGAATAGCTCACGGTCACTGTTTGGTTGCCCGGCGTGCTCATATCATATCCCGTAAACGTCGCACTACCCGTCACCGCAACTGTCGATCCGCCTTCGTATAATGCCGTCACAGTTCCTCCAAAGGAAAACTCATCGCCCACGAAGAACTCTGTGGTATAATCACTAAGTTGTATGCCTAACAGAGTTCTGGTTGATGCCACTTTCTTGAAGAACTTGGTGATGGTACCTTTAATATTATTATTAATGCTTGTATAGCAACGCCAATCTTGGGCAACGCCGTTTTGAATAAACACACCAAAGTAACGAGATGTTGCTGTGTTAAACAGATAATTTGCGTGATTATTATTGGGATCGGTCACAATATTAAAATTCTTATTAGAATTAGTACCAACCCTCACACCATTATTAGTGTTTGTACAATATAACCAGGTTTCATTATCTTCCTCTACAGATGCATAAAACTGATAAGTGTCACCGCTACGCATTACCGTCCATTGAAGGTTTTTGGCAACCGAACTTGTAATTTGTGTGTTATCCGAACTTAGGGTTACCTTCGTTGCCACAGGGGCATTTGACGCCCCATTGTTGTTTGGCATAGCAACCTCGTCGTTAAGATCAACAATGGCCACAACATCCCCGTCGGCCAAATCGCCAGGATCAGTAGCCACCCATGTGTCCTGGGCTAAAGCTCCGACATTCCCCAACACCACCATCAGCAGTGACAGGAAAATTGATTTAAAATAGAAATGTTTCATATATGGTTTGATTTTTATATTTTTAGACAGCGTAATAGATTCCGAAACAAATATGCTGCAAAAATACAAAATATTTTCAAAGGGCACCCCCTTTTATAGTATAATAAAATATAAAATGGCAGAAAAACAGCGAAGCACCGCACTATTCTCTATTATCTTATCAGTTTCCTTGCCCAGTCAGGAATCTCGTCCGTATAGCGTTTGAATCAATTATCGTCATTGTCCGATGCTATTTCGCCATTCATCGATTTGGGAAGCGACCTCCTGCAAGCGTCTTTTTTTCTCCGCTTCTGCCCTTTCACTCGATTCACGGGCAGACTTAGCCACATCTTCCATAAGAGCCTGCAGCATTTCGTCTGTGGGCTCTTCCTGAGATGTCAGGCGGTAGCTTTTATAAATCTCTGTCATATTATGGTAATTATATCTGCCGCAAAAGTAATCCTTTTTATCGAAACTGCCAAATAATTGTTGATTGAATATCGAAGGGAGAGGGCTGGCTTTTATTCAAATGGCAGAGAAGTCGAGCATTTTGCAGAGCCTATCTTTACTGACTCAAAAGCAATGTAGCTTAGGTTGAATTTATTCTCACAGAATATTTCTTTAGAAATAATCATTCAAGGTATTCGAAATAAAACGGGGTCCGTCCAAACTCATTGGCCGTTCAGCGTTATCTTTGCACTGCATGTTTGCCAGATGCTTGCAATTGCTAACCGAAGAAACGTCAGGAAATTTCCGATTTTTGGGCCGCTGAGAATCGCACGGAAGTCACCAAACGCATGATGGCAGGCAAATATGCGAGTTTTGAGCCGTTATCCGCAAATTACTGATAATGAGACTTTTGGATAAAGGATACCGCTTCCAGACTTCATTTTTTGTTTTTCCGAACGTTATTTGATAGGCTTTTAGACTGTAATTAGGCCCCAATCACAGTCTGAAAGCCTTTTATTTTGACTTCAAATCATTATCTTTTGAACTTCAAAAGCCTATTATTTGCGGTTCAAATCCCTATTTTTTGCTGAAAGGAAACACGTTTTATGCTCATCGGAAGCCAAACATACGCCAGAAAGCCATCAATTCCGCGCTAGTTTTCTTCGGATTGTTGCAGGGAATTTGTCGGAGATTTTGAGCAAACGTACTCCCCGATGACGGGAGAGGAGTACGTAAATGTTTATTTAACTGAACACAAAGGTACAAATCGCTTAATCGAAATTTTGCACTAATTTTACGTCGCTTTGCGCCGTGAAATTAGGCTGCATTCGGAACCAACGGTCATCGGCCACGAAAGTGGGAAAGATAAAAAAACACAATAATTTTTGCTTTTTTCGCTCTCGATTTTGCACTAACTTTACGTCGCTTCGCGCCGTGAAGGTAGGCTGCATTCGGGAAAAATCCAAATAAATTTGGTTTTTCCACTCATTTGCACTACCTTTTGATAAGTTACTCCATCTCGGCATAAAAAATAAACAAGATTTATTTTGTTCTGCTCTCGATTTTTCGTAACTTTGCACCCAAATAAAAAAATAATAATGGAAGAGAACAAGAAATTCAAGCGAACTACCGTGACTTCGGCACTGCCATACGCTAATGGCGGTGTGCATATCGGACACCTGGCCGGCGTGTATGTTCCGGCCGATATCTACGTGCGCTATCTCCGTCTGAAAGGTGAGGATGTGATGTTCGTAGGCGGTTCCGACGAGCACGGCGTGCCCGTGACTATGCGTGCCCGCAAAGAAGGCATTACGCCGCAGGACGTGGTGGACCGCTATCATAAGATGATTAAGGACTCGTTCGAGGAGTTCGGCATTTCGTTCGACGTGTACTCGCGTACCACTTCTAAGACGCACCATAAGTTTGCCAGCGACTTCTTCCGCAAGCTCTACGATGAAGGGAAGCTGGTGGAAGAGACTTCCAAGCAGTATTACGACGAGGAGGCCAAGCAGTTCCTGGCCGACCGCTATATCACCGGCGAATGTCCCCATTGCCACAACGAAGGTGCCTACGGCGACCAGTGCGAGAAATGCGGACGCGACCTTTCGCCCACCGAGCTCATCAATCCGAAGAGTACCATCAGCGGTTCGCAGCCTGTGCTGAAGGAGACCAAGAACTGGTATCTGCCGCTGAACGACTACCAGGAATGGCTGAAGCAGTGGATTCTGGAAGGTCATAAGGAATGGCGCCCGAATGTGTACGGCCAGTGCAAGAGCTGGCTCGACATGGACTTGCAGCCACGCGCCATGACGCGCGACCTGGACTGGGGCATCCCCGTTCCCGTGGAGGGAGCCGAGGGCAAGGTGCTCTATGTGTGGTTCGATGCGCCCATCGGCTATATTTCGAATACAAAGGAGCTCTGCGAGAGCAACCCCGAGCGCTGGGGTACCTGGCAGCAGTGGTGGCAGGACGAGGAAACCCGTCTGGTGCACTTCATCGGCAAGGACAACATCGTGTTCCATTGCCTCATCTTCCCCGTGATGATGAAAGCCCACGGCGGCTATATCATGCCCGACAACGTGCCCGCCAACGAGTTCCTGAACCTGGAGAACGACAAGATTTCCACCTCGCGCAACTGGGCTATCTGGCTGCACGAATACCTGGTTGACTTCCCCGGAAAGCAGGATGTGTTAAGATATGTATTGACCGCCAATGCGCCCGAGACGAAGGACAACAACTTCATGTGGAAGGATTTCCAGGAGCGCAACAACTCGGAACTGGTGGCCATCTACGGCAACTTCGTGAACCGTGCCCTGCAGCTGACGAAGAAATACTTCAACGGCATCGTTCCCGAGTGCGGCGAACTGCAGGACATCGACCGTCAGGCCATAGAGGAATTCAAGGACGTGAAACAGAAGGTGGAGCAGCTGCTCGACCAGTTCAAGTTCCGCGATGCCCTGAAGGAAGCCATGAACCTGGCCCGCATAGGCAACAAATACATCACCGACTGCGAGCCCTGGAAGGTGGCCAAGACCGACATGGAGCGCGTGAAGACCATCCTCAACATCTGCCTGCAGCTGTCGGCCAACCTCAGCATCGCCTTCGAGCCCTTCCTGCCCTTCTCATCGAAGAAGCTGCGCGACATGCTCAACGTGGACACATTCGACTGGGAACAGCTGGGAAGCACCGAAATACTGAAGCCCGGGCATCAGCTGGCTGAGCCTTCGCTGCTGTTCGAGAAGATTGAAGACGACGCCATTCAGGCTCAGCTGGACCGACTGGAGCGCATCCGCAAGGAGAACGAGGCTGCCAACTACAAGGCTGCTCCCGTGAAGGAGAACATTCCTTTCGAGACCTTCGAGAAACTCGATATCCGCGTGGGACTCGTGAAAGACTGCCAGAAAGTGAAGAAGTCGAAGAAGCTACTGCAGTTCACCCTCGACGACGGCAGCGGCCAGGACCGCACCATCTGCTCCGGCATTGCCGCCTTCTACGAGAATCCCGAGCAGCTCATCGGCAAGCGCGTGCTCTTCGTGGCCAACTTCGAGCCCCGCAAGATGATGGGCATCGAGAGTCAGGGCATGATTCTCTCGGCCGTTGACAGCGACGAAAGCCTCAGCGTGGTGACCACCACCAAGGACGTGAAGCCCGGCAGTCAGGTGGGATAGGTATTTGAGTTAAGAGTTAAGAGTTAAGAGTTAAGAATTTAGAATGGGGTCCTATAGTTCAATGGATAGAACAAGTCTCTCCTAAAGATTAGATCCGAGTTCGATTCTCGGTGGGACCACTTCTGAAATACGTAAAAAGCAGACATTCAGACGATTGCGTGTTCTATTTAAGACGGCAACAGTCTGAATGTCTGCTTTTCTATTCCTATACAACTTATTTCACCAGGAACTTGCGCTTCCCGCTGACGTAGATGCCCGGCTGCAGGGTAGCGTCTTTCACTTCGCGGCCTGCCAGGTCGTAGATGGCCTGCGGGTGGCTGTCGGTGGCGGTATTGGTGATTCCCTTTACTGCCGACGATGACGGTCGGGGCCATATCTCGTTGATGCCCTCCATGGCGTAGGTTCCGTAAATAGTCAGGTTCTTACGGTCGATGATGGTCATGGTGCCCTTCGCGCCGTTCTGAGTGGTGCTGTTGATGTCCCACGTCATGGGAACAAAGCCGCCCATCTCCTTGCACAGACGGTGCAGCTCGCGATAGTGCGCCTTGATGGAGGCGTTGTGCTTCTCCTGGCTCTCATTGCTCATTCCCGAGAGGTCTCTCCAGTTGGCACCGAATTCGCCGATGACCACGGGATAGCCTTTATCGATGAAGTTGGTCTTCATCATCTGCAGCTGCTTCTTCATGTCGCTCTCTTCACCCCAAGTGGCATTGTGCTTCGAGGGGGAATAGTGGTTGCCGCTGCCCCAATAGAAGAACATGTTGCCCCACGACTCGTCTTTTTCCATGCCCCAGAACTGCCAGGGGTTGTAGTAGTGCACCTCGACGGCCAGCTTGTTTTCAACCACATCGGAAGGCATGCGGCCTTTCATGAAGTTGCAGGTATGCTCGATATTGGTGGACGGTCCCTGCACCACCAGCACTCGGCGCGCATTGTTGCCACCCGTGGCACGCACGGCATCTACGAAAGCCTGGTTGTATTGAATCAGGTTGTTGGTGGCTGCCTGGTTGTCGGCATTAGGTTCGTTCAGGCCGGCAAAGAGCAGGTGCTCGTCGTAGTCCTTGAACGCGTTGGCAATCTGCGTCCAGAGTGTTTTCAGTATTTCCTTGTTCTTGGCAATGGTGGCAGCATCGCTGTCCTTGATGTGCTCTTCCAGCCATCCGCCGTCCCAGTGGTCGTTCAGCACGACGTACATGCCGTCGTTGATGCAATAGTCCACCACTTCCTTCACGCGGTTCATCCACGCCTGGTCGATGGTGTAGGTGCTGGCGTTGCTGATATGGCCGAAGGCCCAGGCGCAGGGGATGCGCACCGAACGGAATCCCAGCGATTTCATATAGTCGATGACGGCTTGCGTGGTACGGGTTCCCTGCCAGCCGGTCTCAGTGTTCAGTCCACCCTTGTTGTTCCACAGGGCGGCACCCGTCCAACTGGTTGTTGCCTCGAGGGTGTTACCCAGGTTAATGCCGGGCGACATCTCGCCGATAATCTCGCTGGCCGTCTTGTCGAGCCCGCTTTGAGCCCACAGACTGATGGTCATTGCCATGACTGTGGCCAGAGTTAATAGTCTTTTCATTCTTTTTTCGTTTTATTCAGGTTGTTGCTTTCAGTTTCCGGATTATTCTGCACTGGGCGCCGGTTCTTCGGCCTTGGGTTCAGGTGCCTTCGCAGGCTGAGGTTCCGGCGCAGGGGTTTCCTTGGGCTCCTGTGCCTCGGTTGCTGCCTTGGGCTGCGGACTTGCCGGAGCAGTTTCGGCTGCCTTCTTCGGCTTTGCGGCTGAGCGCGCATAGAACCCGTTGGGCTGGTTGAGGAACCTGACGTATTTGTTGCATATCTTGTTGGAATAGGCGTTGAAGATGTTGTTGGCAAAGAGAATGTCGGTTATCTTGTTCTCCCTGACATAGTCTTTCATGTTCTTGGCGAAATAGCGGAAATCTACGACGTGGATTTCTTCGAAGGAATAGAACAGATAGCCGGGCAGGGCATTGCCGAAGCTGTCTTTCAGGATGAGCACGCGCCGGTGGTTGGTCTGCGACGTGCGCACACAGGTGATGCGGGTGTCGCCGCCCATGAAGGTGCAGTAGGCTCCGCCGCTGCCGTCTTTGTATTTATAGAAGAAGATGCTCTTGTAGGGTTTCTTCTCGGCGGTAATCTCGTAGTTGGCGTTGATAACGTAGTCGGTGTAGGTGGTGGTGTATTCGACGCCCTGCGGCACATAATACACGAAATCCTCGGGGGCGTTCTTCAATGCGATGTCCTGGGAATAGCCGTACATGCTGCCCACAAAACGGTGAACGACCTTGCGCTCGTAAGAGCTGAGCTGCTTGAAGGGAACGCCGGCCACGCGGGCAAACTGCTCGGCGGCATAGAAAGCACCCAGGGGCGCCCAGTGATGGTCGGTGCGCAGGAAGATATCCTCGGCAGCATGTTTGCCGAGCGCGGTGTAAACGTCGACGGCATGGACGTCGGGCAACAGATGGTTGTAGATGTTGCGGATGGTGGGCTGTTCGGGATTCGAGCTGCGGCGGGCTTTCTCAGGACAGTAGAAATCCACGGCGGTGGGAATCACCATACAGTAGACGTTGACCGAAGAGCCGAACGCGCGCTTGTATTCGTTGGCCGCTTCAGCATACTGCACGCCTCCTTTGGAACTGCCGCCATAGGCCATCAGCGCCCTTACGTTCGGTCCGCTGCCCACGATGATGATGCCCTTGTTGGCTATCTTGGCCTTCTCGTCGGCCGTCAGGTTGTTGTGATATTCCTCTACGTCGCGCTCTTTCATCTCTAGGTCGTCGGTATCTTCGCCTTCCTCCACGGGACCCGCAGCGGCATGGAAAGTGACGTTTTCCTCGCCCAGCACAACGCGAAGCAGGTCTTTCTCCTTCATGCTGAGCTGCATGAAGCGGTCGCGGAAAGGCTCGCTGTCGCTATACCACGAGTTGATGCTGGTGGTGAAGGCCCCGCTGAACAGGCTGTCGAGCGAGAACTCGGGGAAACGGGCCAGTTCGCGCTTCTCCAACGGGGAGTAGGCGCTGCGCGGGAACAGATTGAGCACCAGCGCAAAGGCTGCAAACAGCAACGTGACCAGTACGATGTATATCTTGTTCTGAACCATCAGTCGGGCAATGTATCTTACCTTATATTATTTATTAAGCATGTTGATGAAATAGCGGGTGGTGGTGGGCGCATAGGCATGCTGCAGATTGTTCACGAACAGTAGGTCGGTGATGCCTTTCTCACGCGCATAGGCAACTATATTTTTCTGGAAGTAGCGGAAGTCGACCACGTAGATATCCTCGAACGACTGGAACAGATAGCCGGGCACGGCATTGCCGTAACTGTCCTTGATAATCATCAGCCGGCGGCCGTTTTCGGTGGCGGTGTGCACATGGGTGGTGCGGGTGTCGCCGCCCATGAAGGTGCAGTAGGCCTGTGCGCTACCGTCTTTATAGCTGAGGAAGAACGGCCCTTCGAAGGGCTCGGTGAGTCCTGTCACAACGCGCCCCTTGCCCAGATTGTGACCCACATAGGTGGTGACGTAGTTGGAGTCGGCGGGCACGTGGTAGATGAATTCCTCGGGGTCTTGCTTTACCGACGGGTCGCCGGAGAACTTCGACATGGTTCCCACGAAGTTATGCACCACGCGCTGTTCGTAGTGGCTCAGGTCGAAGAAAGGCACTTCGGCAGCCTGGGCAAAGGCTTCGGCACAGTAGTAGGCGCCGAGGGGCAGCCAGTGGTGGTCGGTGCGGGCATAGATTTCCTCGCCCACATGGTTCTTCAGCACGCTGTAGGCATCAACGACGGTAATCTCAGGACTGAACTGCCTGTTGATGTTCTCGATGACGGGTTTCTCGCGGTTGCTCCATGAAGCGCATTCCGGCGGACAGTAGAACTCCACCGCGGTGGGGATGAGCATGCTGTAGATGTGCACGTCGGGACCGAGCGCCTTCTGGTAGCGGTTCAGTGCTCCGGCATAGTCGCCGCCGCCAGTCACCACACCACGGAAGGGTTCCATGGCGCGCACATGTCCGCCACGGCGGGTGATGATGATGCCGTTCTTGGCCTGGCGGGCAATCTGCGCCGTAGTCTCGAAGGGCAGCAGGCAAAGAAGGGCGGCCAGAAGGATGGGGATGCTCCTACGTTGCGACCGCAGAACACCTGACATTATTTGGGGTTGTTTCATTATCTTTCTCATTTTTCTTGTTTTTTCTATTTCCCCCCTCCCATTGGGAGAGGCCGGGGGTGGGCCTTAAAATCTTGTATATATAAATGCGTTATTGGTGGCACCTACCAGCAGGGCTACACTGACCAGCAGCAGCACGGCAGAAACCGATAGGCGGGTGAGCAACACCAGGTTTTTCTTCAGCGTGGTCTGGCGGCGGAAAACGCGGTGGAAGAGTCGGGCCACCGTGTCGTAGACCGGCAGACAGAATACGATGCCTACTACCCACAGCCAGAAATTGTCGAGCAGTGCACTTTCCACCGTGAAGTCGTGGAGCGTGGCGGCCTGTCCGAAACCTATTTCGAAGAAGCGGGTCATCTTGCCGAAATCGTCGAAATAGAAGATGCCCCAGCCGATGATCACCAGCAGCATGCTGTAGCAATGGAGCAGCACCGAGGGGATGAAGCGCTTGATTTTCAGCAGCGTGTATTTCTCAAGCGTCACGATAATGCCGAAATATACACCCCAGATGATGAAGTTCCAGCTGGCTCCGTGCCACATACCCGTCAGGAACCACACCACGAAGATGTTCAGTGCCTGATGACGGCGGTTGCCGCCCATCGGGATATAGACGTAGTCGCGGAAGAAGCTGCCCAGCGAGATGTGCCAGCGCCGCCAGAACTCGGTGATGGTGCGGCAGCAATAGGGATGCGTGAAGTTCTCGGCGAAGTGGAATCCCATGCAGCGACCCAGTCCGATGGCCATGTCGCTGTAGCCCGAGAAGTCGAAGAAAATCTGCAGCGTGAAGGCGGCAATGCCCACCCAGGCGCCTGTGGTGGACAGGTTGTCGAGGTTGTTGGCCAGGAACTGGTCGGAGATTTCCGACAGCTGGTTGGCCAGTATTACCTTCTTGCCCAGTCCGATAAGGAAACGGTAGGAACCCTCCACAAAGTCGTAGGGTGTCACCCGGCGGTCTTTTATCTCAAGCGCCACAATCTCGTAGCGCACAATAGGACCGGCAATGAGCTGCGGGAACATCGAGATGTAGAGCAGCAGGTTCACAAACCGCCGCTGCACGGGAGCCTCGCGGCGGTAGATGTCGACCAGGTACGAGATGGACTGGAAGGTATAGAAACTGATGCCGATGGGCAGCGAGATCTTCGGTATGGGCACCGTCAGACCGGCGTCGCAAAGGGTTTGCGCAAAGAAACCGGCATACTTGAATGTGCCGAGAATAAGCAGGTTCACGGCGATTCCCACGGCCAGGGCTGCCTTGCGGTGGTTTTCCTGACTGTCGATAATCCGGCCGGCCAGATAGTTGACCACCACGCTGCCCAGCATCAGGAATACATACACGGGTTCGCCCCAGGCATAGAATATCAGCGAGAAGGTCACCAGCACGGCGTTGCGTGCCCCTGTGGCGGGCTGCTCTTCCGTTCCCAGCCACTTCTTGTCAATCAGCCATGCCGACATATAGCACAGCAGGAATACCGGCAGAAAGACGAAGATGAAAAACAAATCAGAAAAGACCATGCCTGTTATTTAGCCTTTAAAAGTTCTCCGAGGGCTGAAACAATGCATCGGCCACAGCGTTTGGCACCCTCCACGCTGGTGTGGGTACCGTCGGTAGTATATCGTTTTGTCTTGTTTTCGGAAGCACTGGTGATGCCCGAGAGACGGTCGAGGCGTATCACGCCGATTTTCATCTGGCGGGCGCAGTCCTCAATCGTCTGGTTGACGGCGTTAAGATGGCGGGCCGCCTGAACCGACTGCAGCGGTGCAATCAGCACAATCTTGGCCTGCGGGAAGCAGCGTTTCAGCAACTCGCAGTTGTAGCGGATGCTTTCGGCAAGTGTCAGCATTGCTGAAGGCTGTTTGCTGACAGGAGACTCGCTGTCGGCAAAGACCTGTTGGGCAGTTTTTTCCAGGGCATGCGGCCGCTTGTCGAGGAACCATGCGTCGTTGGTTCCCGCCATGATGATGATGAGCTGGGGCGACTGTTGACGGCCGCGGCCTACGGCATCATCGAGCCGTACCACCTGGTTGTAGATCACATTGTCGTCGCCCAGCATCTGAATGTTTTGCTGAATGTTGCGGCGCGTGTTGGGCGTATTGGTCCATGTGGCGCCGCTGCGGGCATAACTGCGGCAGCTTGCCGGTTTGAAGTAATCCACAAACCACTTGTTCCATCCCTGTGGCTTGGTGCAGTCGTCGCCGCCTATCCATGAGTTGGAATCGCCCAGGATGGCGACATGCATTGTGGGATGACTCTCGGTAACCCATGCCGGGGTGAATCCTTCCTGAACGGTGTTCTCGAAGTCAATCTCGGGAAGTTCTTCCGGGTCGTCCATCTTGAAGGGAACGCCCTTGTTGGGCTTGTAGGGTGTCACCACTACCGAGCCGACGCCTTGCGATATCATGCCTATCTTGCGGGCAGCCGCATAGGAAAGGTCGATGATGCGTCCCTTGATGAAAGGCCCACGGTCGACCACTTTCACCACCACCTCCTGACCATTCGAGATGTTGGTGACTTTCAGCAAAGTGCCGAAAGGATATTTGCGGTGGGCACAGAACATGCTGTCGCTATGGAACCGCCGTCCGCTGCTTGTGTAGGCACCGGTTGTCTTGCGCGAATAATAAGATGCCTTACCCCTTTCCTGCGCCCATGCAACGTCCGTTGCCAACAGGCAGCAGACGAAAAGCAGTCCCATCGTGAGTGGCAGGGAATGCCGTAAATGTTGGAAGTTGCAGATTTTCAAGCGCATAATGTGCCGCAAAATTACACATTATTTTATATAGGAGCAACTTATGCAATTTCTTTTTTAATTTTTTTGCATATATACACTATTGCCGCTTACTGCGCTGTAGCAGGTGTAATGTCGGCCACCACGTATTCCGAGCAGGTGCCGATGCGGAATTTTCCGCCCCAAAGACCGATGCCCGAAGAGACGTAATAGTTGGTGTTGCCGCGCTGATGCTGACCGAAAGCGCATTCGTAGATGGATTCCGTAATCCACGAAACGGGCCAAATCTGTCCGTGGTGGGTGTGTCCGCTCAGTTGGAAGTCCACCCCGCTCTGCTCGGCATCCTGCAGATTGTAGGGCTGGTGATCTAGCAGGATGATGTATTTCTTGGGGTCGATATTGGCCGTCAGGGCCTTCACGGCCTTCCGTTTGAAATTCATTCGGTCGAAGCGTCCCACAATGGCGAGGTCGCCCGTCAGCAGCACCTCGTCCTTCAGCAGTCGGATGCCGGCCTTTTCGTAGAAACTCAGCGAATTGGGCAGTCCTGCGTAGTATTCGTGATTACCCAGGCAGGCCACCACGGGTGCTTTCAGCTGTCGGAATTCCTCCCACATCTTTTGCTCCTCCAACGGACGTAAACTGCGGTCGATGATGTCGCCGGCAATCAGAATGAGGTCGGGCTTTTCAGCGTTGATCAGTTCAACCCACCGGTGCAGTTCCTCGCGACGGTTGTGATAGCCCAGATGCAGGTCGCTCATCATCACGATGCGCACGGGTTTTGTGAGGTTTTTTGTGGTTGTTAGCGTCAGCGGCTGCCGCACTTTATGCTGGTAGTGCAGGTTGCCGTAGATGAAAATTACCAGCATGATGCCCGTCACGAAGGCTGTTCCCGTCCAACTGCTTTTCAGGAAAGTTGGGGGAACGAGATGGCAGAGCCGTCCCAAGTCGAGCACGAGGAAGAGCATGAATAAATAGAGCAGGATGATAAGCGACGACGTGCCCACTTCGTAAACGGCGGTGGCCAGCGGCATCGGCATCTCGTCGAGCCGGCGGCCGAACCCGATGAAAAGCAGTAAGAATGAGGCCGCCATGAGTACGACAACCGCCCACCGCCACCATGCTGACAGCGGTAATATCTGATAAACGTGCCATAGCACATAACCGCAAGCCAACAGCGGCAACAGCATAAAAATCAACCAACCCATTTTCATTCCATTTTATTATTTTTCATCTTTGGCGGTCAAAGTTACAAAAAAATAGTCCAAATCACAAAATTATAAAGAATTATTGCTATATTTGCAGCGTAATTAGTGAAACTATTAACCTTTAAAACCCAATCGTCATGCTAGGAGCAATAATTGGAGACATCGTAGGCAGCCGTTTCGAATTCGGACCTGCTCCCCAGAAAGGATTCAAACTTTTTACCGATGAGTGTGATTTTACTGACGACACCATCTGTACGATTGCCGTGGCAGATGCTATCATGAACGGGCGCGACTACGGAGAGTCGTTGCACGACTGGTGCCGCCGCTATCCGAACCCCATGGGCGGCTATGGCGGACGCTTCTATCAGTGGGTCAACTCCGACCAGCCCAAGCCCTACGGCTCTTTCGGCAACGGAGCTGCCATGCGCGTGAGTCCTGTGGCCTGGCTGTTCAACGACTACAACGAGGTGAAGGAGCAGTCGCGCCTGACAGCAAGTCCCACGCACAACCACCCCGAGGGACTGAAGGGTGCCGAGTGCATTGCCACGCTTACCTATTGGCTGCGCACATGCAGAATCACCAAAGACGACGTGGAAGCCAAGACTTGGAAAATGTGGGGTTATGAGATTCCCACCATCAGGGAAATAAATAAGATAGGGTCGGAGAATCATTTCGACGGTACCTGCATGGAGACGGTGCCGATGGCCATTCGCTGTTTCCTGGAAAGCCAGAATTTCGAGGAGGCCATTCGCTATGCCGTGATGGCCGACGGCGATACCGATACGAAGGCTGCCATCACGGGAACACTGGCCGAAGCCTTCTATGAAACTCCGATGGAACTGATAAGCAAGGCGCTGAGCTATCTGCCCGACGACATGCTTGCCATCGTGAACCAGTATTTAGGCTGTCTGAGCGATAAAGTTTAAGGCCTTTGCGCCCTTACAAAGCGCCACTGCCCGAACTGGTCTTTTCGCATCTCTATGCCAAAATAGCCCATTTCATCGAGCATTTTTTCCAGCACTTCGTGGTAGAGGGGGTTGATTTCGAAATACAGCCAACCGCCCGCTACGAGTGCCGACTTGCCGTATTGTGCTATGGCACGGTAGAAAAGCAAGGGGTCGTTGTCGGGAACAAAAAGGGCCTGATGTGGTTCATGGTCGAGCACATGTGCTTCCATGGCTGTCGCCTCCTGTTTGCAGATATATGGCGGGTTGGAGATGATGATATTGAGTGAAGAATGAAGAGTGAAGAGTGAAGAATCTTCAGTGGGCTCATTTAGTGCATCTACTTGTCTGAAATGGACTTGGGCATTTAAGGATTCTGCATTCTGACGTGCAATATTCAAGGCTTTTTCCGAGATGTCCCAGGCTTCCACTTTGGCATAGGGCATATCCAAAGCTAAGGTGATGGCAATGCATCCACTACCCGTTCCTATATCCAATAAAGAGTAATCTCTCTCCTCTCTCCTCTTTCCACTTTCCTCTTCCTCCACCCACTGGCACAGTTCATAAGTTTCCGGACGCGGAACCAATACGGCGGGAGACACTTTGAATATTCTTCCGCCGAATTCTGCCTTACCGATAACATACTGCACGGGCTCTCCGTTGAGCAACCGCCGCCGATTTTCCTCCATTTCATCGGCAGGAAGCCGCTCTGCGCCCCCGCTAAGAATGTCGGTCATGGAAAGGCCGTAGCCCACCTCCAGCAGGTAACGCGCCACAGCCTTTGCCTCGGGCTCGGTGTAGCGTGATGTGAGTGACTGCCACAGTTCGCGGTAGGTCATAGGAATTTAAAGAAGAAATAGGCTCCGGCCCGCCGGCGGTCAACTCCCTGCGCCTTGCCGATGGTGTTGCCGCTGGCATTGCGGATGGTGCCGTCGCTCTCCACCTTGCCCAGCCGGTTGCCGCTCTTGTCGCGCACGGTGCCGTCGCTTTCAATTTTGCCGATGCTGTTGCCGCTCCTGTCGCGCACATAACCGTTGCCGTCGATTTTCCCTATGGTGTTACCGCTTGAATTGCGTATATCGCCGCTGGCGGTGATTTGACCGATGCGGTTGCTGCTCTTGTCGCGCACGGTGCCGTCGCTCTCAATCTTGCCTATGCTGTTGCCGCTCTTGTCGCGCAGGGTCTGGGCATTCACGCCTGTGGTGCAGGCGATGAGTGCTACAGCCATCATTAATAGTCTGAAATATTTCATAGCCGTTGGATTTTGAATGTTACTCGCTGCAAAGATAAGGAAAAAGCCTTGAAAAAGCAAGCCTGCCGGACGTTTTTATTCCGCAGCCTGTTCTATTTTCCACATGAAATAGCCGAGAACACCCACGAGCAGAATCGTGAACCCGATGCCCAGCACGGTTCCTGAGGTCCCGCTCATCAGCTCTTTGTTGGCAAAGAATGCGGGGAACAGTGAGATGATGATGCTGGCCACCCGGCCCGACCTTGACTTCAGCTCCAGCTGCCGGTAGTTCTTGATGGTGACGGGCATGTTAATCCATTTAGGCCAGTAGGCGATTAACATACACACGACTGCGGCAGCGAACAGCGTGGCTGCAATGGTCATCACGCCGCTGTCGCCATGGGTATGCCTGTACAGAAAGATAGTCTCGATGAGGATAATGACGGCAAGCACGACTTCGAAAATCGTGCTTTCCTTCGTGCGCGGCATCCGAATGTTGTCAAGGTTGTTATTCTGCATGGTCGTCTTTCTTTTTCATTCGTTTATGTTTTTTCAGGGCTTCATTGATAATCCATTGCAGCTGACCGTTGGTGCTGCGGAACTCGTCCGCAGCCCAACGCTCAATGGCATCCATCGTATCAGCGTCGATACGAAGTACGAAGCTCTTGGTTTTCTTATCTTCCTTTGGCATTGAAAACTTTTTTAGTTCTTCATTAATAGAGTGAACTGGTGTTGACCACCGGCTGTGCATTGTCTTCGCCGCAGAGCACCACGAGCAGGTTGCTCACCATGGCGGCCTTGCGCTCCTCGTCGAGGTCCACCACGCCTTCGCTCTTCAGTTTGTCGAGTGCCATCTTCACCATCGACACGGCACCCTCTACAATCTTCTCGCGGGCTGAGATGATGGCCGAAGCCTGCTGGCGGCGCAGCATCACGGCAGCAATCTCGGGGGCATAGGCCAGGTAGTTGATGCGGGCCTCGATGACCTCGATGCCTGCCAGGGCCAGACGCTCATCTATACGCTCCTCCAATTCCTTGTTCACTTCGTCCGAACCGTCGCGAAGCGTGATGTCGCTCTCGTTCTCCTCGTTGTCGTAGGCATACTGTCCGGCCACCTGGCGCAAGGCGGCATCGCTCTGCACACGCACGAACTGTTCAAGTGCCTTCATCAGTCCCTTGGTGTTGGAACCTACAGTGCTGGGGCTGGCGGCCATCGTCTGGGAGTCCACCTCGAAGAGTGCCTTGTAGGTGTCCTTCAGTTTCCACACAAGCACAAGTCCGATCATCACTGGATTGCCGGTTTTGTCGTTCACCTTGATGGGTTCGGCGTCGAGGTTGCGGGCACGGAGTGATACCTTTTTAGTGCTGTAGAACGGATTGATCCAGAAAAATCCCGTCCGTGAGAAGGTGCCGCTGTACTTTCCGAACCAGGTGGTCACATTGGCCTCGTTGGGTTCCAGCATGATCAGGCCGCACCACATGATGATGCTGACAATAAGCAGCAGAAGACTGCCGAAAAGCATCCAGCCGCCATAAAGACCGTCGCTCTCGTCGAGCTGGATAATGCTGAGCACGATGCCCACGATAGACAGCACCGAAAGTGCAAGGTTAACAAACAGCATCAAGAAGCCGTTCATTACTATTCCCTTAAACTGAAATTCTTTTGTTTCCATAATCGTAATTTTAAAGTGATATCATTTTGATATTGCAAAGATATATCATTCTAAAATTATTTTCCAAATTTTTCCGCTTGATTTAAAGATAATTAACGGAAAATTCGTACCTTCGCAGCAGAATTACTCAAAAACAATAGAAATCTACAATGAAACAAACGAAAATCGTGCTGCTTGTGATGCTGTTGGCAATGGTTAGCCTGTCGGCTGAGGGCATCCAGAGAAAGAAGTTCAATTTCAACAGCGAGTGGCGTCTCTGTGTGGGCGATTTCCCCGATGCCTCCAACCCCAGCTGCGACGACAGTCAGTGGCTGCGGGTGACACTGCCCTATGCCTTCAACGGCGACGAGGCTTTCCGCAAGGATATCGTCGACCTGACCGACACCATCAGCTGGTACCGGAAGAAGTTCATTGCCACAAGCGATATGCTCGAAGGAAAGGTCTTCGTGGAGTTCGAGGGTGTCCGTCAGGGAGCCGATTTCTATATCAACGGTCATCACCTGGGCTATAGCGAGAACGGCGTGATGGCCTGCGGCTTCGACCTTACACCTTATATTATAAAAGGAGAGAACACGATGGCCGTGCGCTGCGACAATTCGTGGACCTACCGTTCGCGCCAGTACGAGAGCCGCTACCAGTGGAACGACCGCAATTTCAATGCCAACTACGGCGGCATTCCCAAGAATGTCTGGCTGCATGTCACCGGAAAACTCTACCAGACGCTGCCGCTCTACAGTAATCTTGGAACCACCGGAACCTACGTTTATGCCACCGATTTCGATATTGCGGCGCGGTCGGCTGTGGTGCATGTAGAGAGTCAGGTACGCAATGAGGACAGTCGCGAGCGTTCGTTCCGCCTTTTTGCCAAGGTGCTGAACGCCGACAACTACGTGTCGGCCATCATTCCCGGCGAGCGCGTGACGCTGCAGCCCGGCGAAACCAGAAACGTCACCATGCAGAGAAAAGTCGAGGGACTGCACTTCTGGTCGTGGGGCTATGGCTATCTGTACACCGTCAAGACCTATCTGGCCGAGGACAGTGCCGATGCCCGTCCTATGGACCTTAACGCAGGGAACGATCAGGTGGTCACGCGCACCGGTTTCCGCAAGACACGATTCGCCGAGGGAAAGATATGGCTGAACGACCGCGTGCTGATGATGCATGGCTATGCGCAGCGCACTTCGAACGAGTGGCCTGGCGTGGGACTTTCCGTTCCGGCCTGGCTGAGCGACTACTCCAACGGACTGATGGTGAAGTCGAACGGCAATCTGGTCAGATGGATGCACGTCACACCCTGGAAGCAGGACATCGAGTCGTGCGACCGCGTCGGACTGATTCAGGCCATGCCTGCCGGTGATGCCGAGAAGGACGTTGAAGGACCGCGATGGCAGCAGCGCAAGGACCTGATGCGCGATGCCATCATCTACAACCGTAACAATCCCAGCATCTTGTTCTACGAGAGCGGCAACGAGAGCATCAGCCATGAGCACATGATCGAGATGAAGGCACTGCGCGACCAATATGATCCCTATGGCGGCCGGGCCATCGGTTCGCGTGAGATGCTCGACATCAACGAGGCAGAATATGGCGGCGAGATGCTGTATATCAACAAGTCGAAGAAGCATCCCATGTGGGCCATGGAATATTGTCGCGACGAGGGACTGCGCAAATACTGGGACGAATATTCTTATCCCTACCACAAGGAGGGCGACGGACCGCTCTATCGCGGCAAGCCCGCCACCGACTACAACCACAATATGGACGCATTTGCCGTGGAAATGGTGCGCCGCTGGTACGACTACTGGGTGGAGCGTCCCGGCACGGGAACCCGCGTCAGCAGCGGCGGTGTGAAGATTGTGTTCTCTGATACCAACACACATCATCGGGGCGAGTCCAATTTCCGCATGAGTGGCGTCACCGATGCGATGCGCATTCCCAAGGATGCCTTCTTCGTCCATCAGGTGATGTGGAACGGATGGGTGGATAATGAGTCGCAGCAGACCTATATCATCGGACACTGGAACTACGAAGCCGGCACCCAGAAACCCGTCTATGTGGTTTCCACGGCCGACGAGGTGGAACTCTTCCTGAACGGAAAATCGCTGGGCAAGGGCACGCGCAGCTATCACTATCTGCACACGTTCGAACAGGTGGACTTCGAGCCCGGCACGCTGCTGGCCGTTGGGTCTGACGGCAGCCGGTATCAGCTGGAAACCGCCGGTGCCCCCACTCAGCTGAAACTGACCGCTATCGAGAATCCCGAAGGAACGAAGGCAGACGGTGCCGACATGGTGCTTTTCCAGGTGGAAGTGCTCGACGCACAGGGCCGCCGCTGTCCGATCGACGACCGCATGATTCATTTCAGCATGTGGGGCGACGGGCACTGGATAGGCGGTCTGGCCACTCGCAACAACAAGGAGATGCAGCAACCCGACGATAACCGTCCCGACGGACTGCTGGACGCTGCCGCCACGAAGAATGTTTCCGACAATTACGTGGGGGCTTACAGCCTGCCGGTGGAATGCGGAGTGAACAGGGTGCTGGTGCGCTCCACGGTGAATGCCGGTGAAATTAAGTTGTCGGCCTACGCCGAAGGAGTGAAACCTGCCTATCTTACCGTAAAGACCAGTCCCGTGGAAGTAAAGGACGGACTTTCGGAATATCTGCCACAGCTCACACTCAAACCATGTCTCGACCGTGGTGCCACGCCCACCACGCCTTCCTATACCGAGCATTTTGCGGGTGTTGACATTGCCAGTGCCACGGCCGGATACGATGAAGGACATGCCTCCAACAGTTTCGACGATAACGAACTCTCGGAATGGAAGAACGACGGACGGCTGTCAACGGCCTGGATTACCTACCGGCTGGCACGCAAGGCCGTGGTTTCCGACATCTGTCTGAAACTGACGGGATGGCGGTTGCGCAGCTATCCGCTGGATATTTATGCCGGAAAGAAACTCATCTGGAGCGGTGAGACGGAAAGAAGTCTGGGGTATGTACACCTGAAACCCGCCAAACCCGTGGCTACCAACGAGATAACCATCCGATTGAAAGGTGCCGGCAAGGACAAGGATGCCTTTGGCGGTATCGTGGAGGTGGCCGAGCCTGCCGCAGGCGAACTCGACCTCTTCAAGGCCAAGAACGGTGGCGACACCAAGAGCGAGCTACGCATTGTGGAGGCAGAGTTCCTGGAGCGTGTGAAGTAGTTATTTCACTTTCGGGCAGCGGCTGCGGATATAGTCAAGCACGAAGTCGAAGTCTTCGGGGGTGGTATATATTTGGTTCTTGGCAAAGGGCTCGTTCACCTTGATGGTGTGCCATCTCCTGAGGGGTTTGATGCTTCTCACCACCTTGAAGTCTGACGCCAGTGAGGTGTGCGTGGCAATAAGCAGTCCCTGGCCTATGCGTCCGGGACTTCCCGCCAAAGCACCTGCTGCGGCCAGTGAGCCGCCCATTTTCACGGCTTTCTTATGTTGGCTGGGAAGCTGTTCGTGAACAATGCCGTTCTCGTCCATGGTGAACCTCACGATGTACTTCCATCCATACTGTGCGGCCACGATGAGGTAGGCCAGACCGCTGATGGCAAGAAACACCAGCACGGCCACGCCCCACCATTTCAGGTCGCTGGCTATTTGGGCGAACTCGCCGCGAAACAACGGACGGATGT
>JAEEGK010006026.1_pt1 | contig 29200 bp, 15 predicted proteins | sample 8958771 | NCBI WGS metagenome assembly JAEEGK01 (sample SAMN16246547, study PRJNA631951) | gut metagenome | biome: gut microbiome; feature: rumen; material: SC-attached | host: Bos | place: Iran: Karaj | collected 2018-10 | reverse complement strand
CCACAATCCGATGCTCTAACCAACTGAGCTACTTCGGCAGCACTATTGTTTGTCTCAAAAAGACGCTGCAAAGGTATCGCGATTTTGCGTCATATCCAAATATTTTTGAATATTTTTTTCATTTTTCTTATATTTAATTGATTATTAAACTGTTGCAAAAAACATTATAACCATACTTAAAATAAAATTTGACGGTTTGGCGCGTTTGGATTAACTTTGCACCAAAATTTGCCTTAAAAAGGCGTTTCAAACGAATGATAATGACTAAACTAATCAAATATTTGGCTGTCAGCCTTTTAATGTGCCTTGCCGCAGACGTTGCCACCGCGCAGTCGAACAAAGACAAGGAAAAGGATAAGGAATACCCGCTCAGGGTGAAGGTGTGGCAACTCGACGACTATTACGACACCGTGGCGTATGACCTCACAAGGGACACCACGTTGCATTTGTTTCAAGTATACGACTACAACGACAAAAACTCGCTGTCCGTCAGCAACTTGGGCAATATGGGTTCGCCGTACATATCCAACATCTTCGACGACCGTGAGCAAAACCGACAGTCGCCAGTGTTCTTCTTCGATAATGTGAGCGATTTTGTCACCAAGCCGGAAGACACCAAATTTTATCAGGTAAACCACCCATACACATGGCTGTATTACGCCCAGACACCGAAAGCGAGAAACGGTCAAGTGATTGACTTCCGCCACACGCAGAATGTCAACAGAAAATTCAATTGGGGCTTCAATGTGGGTCTCGTTGGCTCTACGGGTCGCATCAGCCGTCAACACATGCGCAATACGACATTCTCGCCGCAGATAAGCTACACCGGCAAACATCTGCAAATACATTTCTTTTATAAGTTCAACAAATTTTACACCGAGGAGTACGGCGGCATCATCGACACAATCGAAATCAAAAACGACCGCTACACCACTCGCCTCCAAAAAACTTTCGACACCTGGGGACGGCGCACTTGGGGCATCATCGGCGAATATTCTCTTGGCAAGACCGACTTCCAAATCATCAACGACTCCACAAGAAACGAGATTTATACTCCGAGGATAGCTTTCAATTACGTATTCAATTACGACAAAATATTCCGCACGTACCAAGACGAAGACCTCAACAAGACTTTTTACAAGAAATTTCAACAGACCACGGTGCCGACATACGACTCGCTGTTTTTCCACAGGCTCACCAACAAGGCGCAGCTCAAAATATTTGAAACCCAGTACCTTCCATGTGTTCGCGGTGCAATTGGCGTGGAAAACGAGTTGTATTACAATTTTGACGGCTACATGGGCGACAATGCCGACCACAAGTACACCAACACTTTCATCGAAGGCTCTATCAGCAAAAACAAGTCGCGAAACCTCATCCTCAACGGCTCTTACCGTCAATACCTCACGGGGCGCAAGATGGGCGACATGTACGTCAAGGGCAACTTGGGCTTCAAGCTGTTTAAGGGCGAGAGCGACACCATCAATTACAGCCTGAAGGCATCTGTGGACTATCGGTTGGAAGAGCCGACGTACTTCGAGCAAAAATACACCAGCAACAATTTCCATTGGAAAAACGATTTTGACAAGCGTCAGGTGCTGCGCATCGGCGGCGAGATAGAATTGCCACGATGGCACTTCAAAGCGGGCGTTGCCAATTATGTGCTAAAAGATTATATCTATATCAATTCCAACGCCGTGCCCGCGCAGCGCAACAAAGCAATTACGGTGCAGAGTGTGAGCCTGATGAAAGATTTTTTTGTGTGGCACGTGAGGTTTGCCAACCGTTTTACGTATCAGCACACCGAACAAAACAAAATCCTCAACCTGCCCGATTTTGCACTGTACCACGCGACATACTTCGAGTTTTTCTTGGTTAAGAATGTATTGCTCACGCAGATTGGCGGCGAAGCGAGGTATTCGAGCGAGTACAATGCGTTTGGCTACATGCCCGCCACATCGTTGTTTTATCCGGCGACAAGGCTCTCCGCCGGCGACTACCCCATCATCAACGCCTTCATCAACATCAAGATACGCGGCGTGCTGATGTTTTTCAAATGGGAGCACATCAACGACGGCATGACAAAGGATTGGTACGCCTCCTCAGACGACTATCCGATACAAGATTTCCACTTCATGATGGGAATTTTATGGAGATTTGGTGATTAATTGTAATTTTTTTATAGGGTGTTGCCCAAGTTGCGTGTCTTATATATGAAAAACAAACCACACTAACTAACACAACACTCTCTTTAAAACCAAATTTACCTATTAAACAAAAACTAAGGAGGCCTGATGGTCTCTTTTTTTTGTGCATTATGATGAAAAAATACTTATATACAATGCTAATTGCAGCAATGATGCCGATTGCAGCCTTGGCGCAGGGCGAATACGCCGCCAACGGCATCAAGACTGTCCTGATGAAACAGCCTGGCACAGATTTCGGCTACCCGATTTGCAGATTGGGCGAGGCGATTGCGCTCGAATTTGACATCCTCGACGGCAAATACGAGCGGTTGGAATATTCTATCCGCCACTGCGACAGCGATTTCAATCCCGACGACCTAATGTTCAACGAATTTGCCGAAGGATTCGACCGCCGCCCGCTCGACGACAGTCAAGAATCATTCAACACGCTGCAACAATTCACACATTATACGCTTACAATCCCTAATAGAGACATAACGCTCACTATTTCAGGCAATTATATTGTTGATGTATATTCCGAGGACGAACCTGACGAGCCGATTTTAAGCAAACGTTTTATGGTCTATGAGAGCGACGGCGACATCATATCCGCCCGCGTGGAACAGCCGTTTTTGCCTGAATATCAGACGCAATGCCAACAACTTTATGTTGAAATCGACAATTCGCGTCTGCGCGTCTATAACCCTGAAAAATACCTAAAAGTATATGCCATTCAAAACGGCGACCACAACACGCGCCGACAGTTGAAAATCAGCGGTTTTCAGCACGACGAAGTACAATACCACCTCAACGACGGCGGCAACATCTTCGACGGCGGCAACGAATACGATTTTATAGACGCCAAGGATGTGCATTTCAAGGCACTTGGCATTGACAACATACTTTACCAAAACGGCATTTATCATTACATTTTGACGCCGACGACCTACGACGAGGCATATTTCAACAATGGCGACATCAACGGCGCATACTACGTGAAAAACGACCGTGGCTTTGACCGCGACTTGGAATCCGATTACGTTGAAATTACCTTCCGCCTCAAATATGACCCTTTTACGGATTACGACATCTACCTCTACGGCGCGTTGACAAATTGGCAGTTAACACCAGAATTTCAATTGAAATGGAACGGAGAACAACGTCTTTGGGAGGTGACAACTCTCTTGAAACAAGGGCTTTACAATTACAAGTTTGCTTTTGTGGATTCCGACGGCAAAATCGTTGACTATTCATCGGGCAACAATTTCAACACGCTCAACGATTATCTGATTATGGTATACACCTCGCTAACACGAGACCGTGGCGAGCGTCTTATCGCCTGCAAAATTCTGAAATAAATTTGTAATACTCGGCGACCAACGGCCTGAATCCCAATTCTTTGAGCGTCTCGTACCGCACGTTGAAGTTCTTTTTGGTGTGGCGACCGGTGGAAAGGTAGCGCATATATTGTTCAAGATATTGGTCGATGATTTTCAGGCTTTTAGACGTGGTAATTGACGGGAAAAACCACCTCGACCATGTGAAGCCGTTGTCGTGTTCCTCGTCATAAAATTTTCTGTTGAAATGCGCAGCCAAGTCGCTCGCCGCCATGTCGAAACTCTCGCCAAGCCTGTTGCGGCGGCGCATCAAGGATTTTGCCTTGCGGCGGATTTTTGCCTTCGCCTTTTGCAAGGTGGAAGCAGCAAGGTCGATGTTGCCGTCATAAAATACAAATCCCAAAAAATCGAATCCCTCGCCCGGATGCGAGATATGCAGCTTTTTCTCATTGATTGTCAGTCCTTTGGCGGCGAGGAAATCAGTTACAATCTTTAAATATTCATCGACCTGCGTCATCGAATCGGCAACAATCAAAATATCATCTGAATACCTGAAATAATCCACGCCCATGCCGTCAAACAGTCTGTCCAAGCCGTCCAAATAGATATTGGCACAAAAAGCCGAAACTGGAACACCCGCCATTGCGCCACGGTTTTCGCGGATGATGGTGCGCGTACCGTTGCCATACAGATACGCCGCATCCTCCTTAATTAGCCCTATGATAAAAGCCGAAAGCTGTGTGTCGTCGTCTATCGTCACGGCAATGGCATCGGCAAGCATATTAGACGGTATCGAATTGAAATAATTTCTGACGTCAATTTTGAGCACATATTTCTGGGCGAGTTTTTTGATGTGCGACACTGCGTCAATGGCATTTTTGGCGGTGGTATTGCGGCGGAAGGAATAGCAATTGCCGCAGATTTTATAGTCGTACTTGTACAATAGGTGCGTAAGGAGTTTCAGCACCATGGTCTCCCGCCAGTCAAAACGGTAGATGGTGCGCTTTTTGGACGAACCGTTCTTGTTGATAGTGTTTTTGGCGGGCAGGTCATAACAATAAGTGCCCGACACAAGTCCGGCGGCAATGTCATGATACGCCTCCTGAGCTACATATTTTTCGAGCCTTTTGATAAAATTGCATTTTGGTGGCAGCAGACGGCGTTTGTATTCTAAGAAATCGAGCCAGGCAGCCTTGTCGTCAAGCAGTTGTAACAAACTCATTTTCAATCCCCAATCAAATAAAAAAGAAAGGGAAAATTGCTTTGAAAGGAGCAATGCTCCTGATACCAGGCTGAACATTGCGCGGTCGCCTGCAAGACCGACTTTACGCCAAAGATGCACAATGCTTCACCCACCACAGGGCAATTGATGCGTTTCCCTTTCCTTTGTTTTGTCTTTTTTGTCTTCGATACAGAGCCAATTGCTACAGATACTGCGCAAGGCGGTTTTTCACGTAGTCGTACTTGTTGGGGAAGTGCTCCACAAAATTAATCATTGTGATGCCCTTCTTGGCGGCCTCCTCCTTAGACCAGCGGTAGACCCTGTGGCTGGTGGTCTTCTTGCCCACAATCATTATGAACAATTTTGGCACTCCGCCGAGGTACACGCCATACGAATAATCGAGAAACCTGCCCTGACCGCCTATTGTGGTGGGCGACACATTGCGCCTCAGCTCATACTGCGGAAAACATTGGGCAACAATCTCCTCAATCTCTTTCCTGACGTCCTCTGGTTCGTCGTCGTATATATCGTGCGGATTCTGCACGGCAGAATTTTGCGGACTGCCGGCAGGGTTGCTGGAATTGGGAGCCGGCTTGTTCTGCTGCTGCCCAAATACGCCGCCCGTCTGCTTGTTGAATGTTTCCGCTACATCTTTGAGGGTATTGACGGCCTTAAACAAATCATCTAAAAATCCCATAATAATGCGGTTTTTGGTGGTTGAATATTGCGCAAATATAAAATTCTTTTGCGTAACTATAAAAAGAAAAGCGATTTTTTTTCGATTATAACTACAAAAAAAATGGAACTGTCTTGCAGCTGTTGTTGTCAACAGACCGGCAGACAGTCCCGGGAAAAACTTATTAATGAGGAAACAGTAAAAAAATACTAAGGAATCTTGAAACCAATCACAAGGATGTCGTCCACCTGATTGTATTCGGTGCCCATCCATGAATCGATTTTGTCGTCAAGCAATTGTTTTTGCCTGTCCATCGGCTCCGACGAAACCTCCTCCAGCAACTTCTTGAATCGGCTCGACATAAACTTTTTGCCGTTTTTGCCGCCAAACTGCGACGCATAGCCGTCGGAGAAGATATAAACGATGTCGCCTTTCTGCGCATCCACGTCGTTGGTGGTGAATCCAACGTTGCCAAGGTCAAATATGCCCACTGGCATACGGTCGGCGCGGTATTCTTCGAGTACGCCGTTGCGCACGAGGAACATTGGATTGAACGCGCCAGAGAATTGCAGATGGTTGGTATCCAAATCCAAAATACATACTGCAATATCCATGCCGTCCTTAGCCTCCTCCACCTTGCCGGTCTGCTTGAGCGATTCGATCACAGAAGAACGCAGGAGGTCGAGCATGTGTCCCGTAGATACGCCGTCATGATTGTTGACCACGATTTCGTTGATGAACGCCGAACCAAGCATGCTCATGAACGCACCTGGCACACCGTGTCCCGTACAGTCGGCGGCAACGATTACAGCGTAATGGTTGATATGCTTGAAATAATAGAAGTCGCCGCTCACGATGTCCCTCGGACGGAACAGGATGAAGTATTCGGGCAGCACAGCCGAGATAGTGTCCATTGTAGGCATGATGGCGGTCTGAATACGCTTGGCATAATAGATACTGTCCATAATCTCCTGCTCGTGGTGAGCAATCTCGTCGCGCTGCTGCATGGCGATGTTTTTCTGCACTTCGAGTTCGTCACGCTGAGAGAGGATTTCGGTCTTCTGACGCTCCAATGTGGCGTTCTTAGCCTCGATGGCGTCACGCTGCGTAAGAATCTCCTCACGCTGCAATTCAAGCTCTGCGTTTTTGAGTTCTATCGCTTCCTTCTGCTGCTTGATTTCGGATGTGCGCTCGTCCACAATCTTCTCCAACATCTCGTTGCGGCGTTTGAGTTGCTGCTCACGCCATTTGATGATGGTGATTATCAACGCTGCAAATGCTGCCACAAAGAGCAATATCACCCACCAGCGCAGGTAGAAGGGCTTCATTATCTCAAATTTGAACGAATCTGCGGTACTCCAGATGCCGTCCTTGCCCTTGGCGCGGTATACAAACTCGTATTTGCCGGCGGGAAGGTTCTGGTAACGTGCGTTGTTTTCCTTGCCACGCGATGCGGTGTAGTCGTTGTCGAGACCCTTCATATAAAATTCGTATGTGATGGCCTCCTCGTCCTTGAAGGAGAGACCCGCAAGCTCAAAGATAAAGTTGTTTTCGCTCGCCTTAAACTTGTTGCGCTGCTGCGAAATCTTTTCACCGTTGAGGAATAGATTTTCGATGCGGCACTGAGGCACAAATTTCAGGGCGTTTTCCTTGCGGAGATCGTAAGCCGACACACCGTGATAAGTGGCTACATATAGCACACCTTTATTATTAAGCAAAAGACCGTTGGTGACAATCTCGTTGCCGGGCAATCCGTCGTTGGAATACACCACGATGTCCACATGATTGTTAGGTATGTCGTAATAGCAGAAGCCCCTGTTGGTGCCGAGCCAAAGGTGATCTTTGTCACGGTCTTTGTCGCCAACCTTCTGGATGGAATTGATGGAGACATTGGGCAGCGATGGAATTGTCAACGTCTGGAAAGTGCCATCCATGGTAAACTTGCCGAGTCCGTCCTCCATGCCCACCCAGAGCACATCGCCGATGGCAGCGAGACCAAGCACAGGCGACGGCGTGGAACAAAGGTTTTCAAAGGTAATTCCATTGTACCTTACAAGACCGGTATTGTTGCCGCCCACCACCATATCCTTGTAATCCACCATCTGACTTACAAGTGAAGTGAAATCGTTGGTGATTTGTATTGGCTGGCTGTCGAAACTTGCAATCCTATACACAAGACCATCGATGCCCGACATCAGAAAAATGTCGCCCGACGGCGATGCGTATACGTTTTTGAGACTGAATATCTTGTTGTCGAATTTGCTTTCGTGCTTACGCTTGAGGGTCTTCACGTCGTAGATGTACCACCCGTAGCTATCTGCCATAAAGAGGTCGCCGTTTGGCATCGTTGTCACCACGTAGGGAATCTTGTCGCCGTCCAACTGGTCAGAAAAATCCACAAGCGCATTTTGGTAATACATTATCTTGTTGTTGAACGCCATCCAGATACGTCCGTTGGCATCCTCTACTATATTATTAAGGTAACTGTCAATGAGTTCCGGGTAGAGGTTGCGGAGCGAGCGGTTGGTGAGTTTCTGGATGCCGCCGCTGAATCCAAACCAGAAGTTTTCCTCCTCGTCCTCAAAGAACGAAAGGAGCTTCAGGTTTTTGAGACCGATAGACTGGTCGTACCTGATGGCGGTCTGCTCCAACGAGAATATTTGGTAAGCCTCGAAATCCGACAATAGGAATATCGAACCATCCTTGTTTTGCTTGATGGTGCGTATGCGCGAATTTTCGCTGATGCTCACGCGGTTGTTGATGCGGAGGCTGTCGATATTGCCGTTAGTAAATTCGGACAAGGTGCCAGTATATACACCGTCGTATGCCGAGAGCCAAATATGACCGTCGTCTTCCAAATACACGCTATAACAATCTTTCTTGGCGAGCTGCTTGATATTGTTGTCGCGATCCATCAGGAAGAATCCCTGCGGCGTGGCAATGTAGGTATGACGACCCGATTTGTTTTGCGCCATCGAATTGACGATGGTGGGCAGACCTGGAGCCTTATCGTTGATATGGAGCTGCTGCTTGTTGTTGGCACTCAGGAAATAAAGTCCCTTGTCGCCATAGATGTACTTGCCGTCGTTGGCATTGATGAAGATGTGCTTGAATGCCACGCCATCAAAATATTTGCTGAAATTGCCGTTTTCGTCCATGCAGACAACACCGTCGATAGTGGCAAAATACATCCAGCCCTTGCTGTCCTGGCCGATGTCGAATACAATGGTATTGTCGATGCCGGCGTCTGTGCCGAAAGTCTCCATCTTGCGACCGTTGAATTTGACCGCGCCAGAGTGCGTGCCAAACCACATATAGCCCTCGCTGTCCTGGAAAATGCACCTGATGTCCTCCTGCGGCAATCCCTGATCCGACCCATAGAACACGAACGGGAAATAGCCCGTCTGATAGGTCTGGTACATTGCGTTGAGGTGGTTTTGAGCCGCCTTGTACGGTATCGACGATTGCACCTTGAATGCCTCGTCAATGCTACCATTCTCCTTGCTCCATTCAAGAAACTCGATGATTTTCTGGCGGAGCTTGGGCTGGTTTTTCTTGATGCCCCAACCCACGGAGTACAGGTCACCTACCACAAATTTGGCTTCGAGTTGAGGATACTTGGGCAGAGAATAGATATCGAAGTTGACTATACAATAGTCGGCTTTGCCACTTATGATTTCTGGGAAAAATTCGTTAGCCTCCTTGTAATGGTAGTTGACGCCATTGCGGAGGTTGTTTTCAATGAGTTTTTCTTCGTAGATTGACCCTTTGGACGTAACGCCCTGATATTTGGCGAGGTCGCTTACCGACTTGATGTCCATATCCTTGCGAGCCACCACAATGTCGGCGGTAGGCAGCACATCGATGATGTCTATCTTATTCTGACGCCAAGCCACAGGCGAGAGAAGGTCGCAGGCGATGTCGAAGTTGTCGAACTCTTCCGGCGTATATGCGCTGTCTTTCACCACTTCGCCATTGCTGTCCTTGAAGTATTGCTCGAGATTATTCACACGGTGTATCTCGAGTTTGAGATTGAGGTAATTGGCAAAATTGTCAGCCAGCGAATGGTTAAACTGTTTTGGACCCGAAGAGTGGTACACAAGGTCACGGTCACGAAGCGCAACGATGAGCTTGCCCGACGCCACGATTTCGTCCATATCACGGTAATTGCTTGTGCTGCTGGTCTTGGTGTCGGAGAATGACCTGATGATTTCGTAATACGACTCGTAGTTGAATTTGAACCTTTCGGAGAACAGCTTGTCCAACATTCCAGTACCCTTCATCATCAGGAAGAAATTGTCGATTTCTTCGCTGAGGGTCTTGTTGCCTTTGGCAACAGCCCATGCCACACGGTCGGGTTTTGCGATAGGGAACGCGAGAGTGAATTTTTGGTCGTTGTTCTTCACAAACTGCAAGCCCACATACGACACGGTGACAAAGCCGTCCACCATGCCAAGCCTTGCAAGCTCCTGCGACTCCTCCTCACTGCGGGTCTTAACAATCGTGATGCCGCCGCCTATCATGTCGTTGATAATCTGCATATTGCGCTCGTATGAGGAATTACCCATAAGAGCAATCTTGAGACCCTTGAGGTCGCGGTAGTTTTTCACCCTCAATTTCTGGGTCTTCGGACGCATCCTCTCCGGCACAAAAAACTGGTTGATTACCGATTGTTGCTGACGATATTTGCTAACAATCAAGAGGTCAGAGACCTGCATCTCGCCCGCGAAGTCAAAAAACTTTTCGCGCCAATCGTAGATGTATGTAGTGCCACAGATAATGTCGGCTTTCAATAATGCGTCGGGGGTATAATATACAGAATCGTTGGTGATGTAATCTGCCGGCACGACACCATTGTGTGAGAAAATTTCGTCCCATTCTATCTCCACATATTCTGGACTACAATTGAGGAAAGTTGCAAAAGCCTCGGCAAAATCACGGTTGATGGTCTGCCTTCCACTCTTTGTGAACGCAAACCTGACAACCCCGCTACGGCGAATCTCGTCGAGCGTGCGGCTGTAGGCTGAACTTACCATCATGGTAATCAATAATATGAGCGATAAAAATCTTTTCATTTTATAGTTATAATGCTGCAAATGCGTGCAAACTTTCCGCAAAGATACACATTTTTAACAGTATATCGACAAATTTTTTGCAATTTTTGTGCCGAATCACCATTTTTTGTTAAAAACAACTTGACACTGCACACCCGAAAAACTACTTACATCCCTGTCTCTCCTTCAGATACTCCCCTATCCTTCTAAGGCCTTCCTTGATATTCTCCAACGAATTGGCATAGCTAAACCGCAGGAATCCTTGTCCCTGCGAGCCGAAGTCGATGCCGGGGGTGACACCAACGTGGGCGTTTTCAAGTATGTCGAAGGCAAACTTGTAGGTATCTGCCGCAAACATCCTTGCGTCAACAAATACGTAGAACGCGCCCACTGGCTCAGTCCAAATTTTGAATCCAAGCTGTCTCAAGCCCTCCACGATGAATTTTCTGCGCTCGTCGTAGATGGCGCACATCCGCGCAACATCCTCGGCGGCCTCTTCGATTGCTGCAACGCCACCCATCTGCGCATCGCTCGGCGCACATATAAAGAGATTTTGCTGCAATATCTGCAATGTCCGCATATATTTTTTGGGGGCAACCAAGTAGCCGAGCCTCAATCCAGTCATTGCAAACCGTTTGCTAAAACCATTGAGAACGAAGGCGTTGTCAGTGAATTCCAATATCGAATGAGCCTTGCCTTCGTACACAAGACCGTGGTATATTTCGTCGGAAATCACCGTAATACCCAAGTCTGCAATCTGCCTCATCACTTCCGGCTCTATCAACGCGCCAAAAGGATTGGACGGCGAATTGATAAAGATTGCCTTGGTCTTTGGAGTTATCTTTTTCTTAACTTCCTCAATATCAATTCTAAAACCATCTTCGGGGCAGAGGTCGATATTCACCGGCACTGCATTGACAGCCCTCACAAAATTGGCGTAGCAAGCGTATCCGGGGTTGAAGACCAACACCTCATCGCCTACGTCGCACAACGTCCTCAATACCATCAATATGGCTGGCGACGAACCCGAAGTGACAACAACATTTTCGGGCGAAAAACTAACACCAAACTCCTTATAATATAGCGACGCAATCGCCTCCCTCAATTTTGGGATGCCGAGCGAATGGGTGTAATGCGTATGACCGTTTCTTACAGCACTCACCACTGCCTCACTCACACAATAGGGCACATCAAAATCAGGCTCGCCAACCTCCATGTGTATTACATTGATGCCCTGACGTTCTATTTCCTGTGCCCTTTCCAGCACTTCCATCGCAATAAAAGGGGTAATATCTTCAAGCATTTTTCGATTTGTTGATTTTTGATTTGTTGATTTTCGATTTTCGAATTATGAATTATGAATTGTGAATTATGCATTGACTCACACTTCAAACACCATTCCGTCTTCTGCCGCCGTGGTATTCGGGAAGATTTCGCGGGCTTGACGTTCGAGAAGCTCCACCGATTCGTAACGCCCCGAATAATGACCAATTACCAATCTGCCGACACCCGCATCCTTTGCCACCGTAGCCGCCTGACCAGCAGTGCAGTGGAATGTTTCGGAGGCGCGTCTTTCGTATGAATTGTCGTAGGTAGCCTCGTGGTAAAGCACGTCAACTCCCCTTACAGCCTCCACCACGGAATCGAGTTTTGTAGTATCGGAGACAAAGGCATAACTCTTTGGCTTTGGCGGCTCTATCGTAAGTTCCGAATTTGGGATTACAGTGCCGTCTTCGAGGGTGAGGTCGCTGCCGTTTTTGATGGCAACAATCTCGGCTATCGTAAGGTTGTAACGCGGAATGCACTCCTTTACAATATTGTACGGCATAGGCTTTTCGCGGAATAGGAATCCCCAGCAAGGTATCCTGTGGTTGAGCGGAAAACTATACACCTCCACGTGTTTGGTATCCAACGTCAATGACACGCCGTCTGACGACAACGGCACAAAATTGAGGTTGTAACCAAGCTCATGCACCAATACCGGCGAATGTTGCGATTCGAGCATCAGCTGCAGGCGCGGCGGACAATGCAGATATATGTCGCCCTTGCGCCCAGAGAGATCGAGCGTTGAGAGCAACCCAAACAGCCCGAAAAAATGGTCGCCGTGCAAGTGCGAGATGAAAATGTGGTTCAACGCACCTATCTTGACGCTTTGCCTGCGCATCACCACCTGCGTCGCCTCCGCACAATCCACCAGAAATATTTGGTTGTTGTGGCTTACAACCTGCGCCGTGGCGTTGCGGTGGAGGGTCGGAAGCGCAGACCCGCAGCCCAATATCTTTACGGTAAATGACATAATGTCCACAAATAATTAGTTGTTGAAACTGCGAAAATATAAAAAATCCAAGCCAATGCAAAAAAAATATTAAATTCTAAGCAACAAATTAGCATAATAACAAGTCTTTTTTATAAATTTGCGACTGAAAACAGACTTTAACAACCGGTACCGAGATGAAAATAATTAAATATACATATATAAAGCTCATTCTTCTAATGACGGCACTGTGTACAAGCGGCGGCCTCCGTGCGCAGACATTGGTGTCTACTGACCATCCATACGAATGTGGCTTTGAAAACGGATTCGGCGGCTGGAAAAACGACGCCGGACAGCTCAACCATTGGCGAATAGGACACGGCGACGACGCCCACGTCACCAACGAGAAGAAAAAATTGGTGACAGGCCCTTCTGAAGCATACGAAGGCAGCGCATACGCATACGTTGACCTCTACAACCATCCCAACGCGCAAGCCGTGACGATGACCCAGACTTTTGACTTCTCATCGCTCACCAACCCAATACTTTCATTGTTCATGCACAACCATTGGGAAGGCGACAACCACGACGTGTTTTTCTCATTGGAGGTGAAAGAATCAGACGACCCCTACTGGCATCAGCGCATCTCCGTCACACAAGACGACGGCGACCTCTGGCACAAGGTTAATGCCTGTCTCTCGGATTTTGCGGGCAAGGCGAGCGTCGACATCCGTATCACCGTGACCCCCGACAAGGGCACACAAGTAATCGCCGTAGACAAAATCACGATAGAAGACTTCATCATCACGGCAGACGTCACCGATGTCACCTGCTACGACTACAATGACGGAGCCATCACCATATCTCCATCATGCGGCGGTCCTGAATTCAAATATTCTATCTACGCGGGCGCAGACGCCACAGTCACCACCGAAAAATCAATGACTTACACCGAATTGTACGCCGGCAGATACAACGCAAAAATCGTAGACATGACCTCTCAATGTACGGCGCAGTTGCCATCACTCAACGTGGTTGAGCCGCCGGAAATTGCTGTGCGCCCATACATCGACGACATCAGGTGCTACAACGACAAAAACGGCAGCATCGTGGTAGGTGCGTCGCAGACTGGCTATCCCGACATGGTGTTCAAGTATTCGATAGACAACGGCAACTCCTTCCAAAGCGACACACGATTCAGCAACCTCGCGGGCGGCATATACACAATCCGCGTCCAAAACGAAAACGGATGCCTCTCCAAACCCGTGGAACAAGAAATAGGCAGGGACGTACTGCTCGAAATCAACAATATTTCTGTCACCAACGTCACCTACTGCCACGGCGAAAAGTCAGGCTCTATAACCGTAACCGCCAACTTCCGCAAAAACGCCTCCGTAGACTATTCAATCGACGGCGGAAAGACTCCATACCACAACAATATTTTCCAGCAGCTCCCCGCCGGCGAATACCATGTGGCTGTCATCGACCAAAACAAATGTATGATCAAATGGCCCGAGCCGGTAATAATCACCGAGCCTGAAAAACTGGAAGTTGTAAAAGTGGTGCACACCGACATCGACGGATGCCACGGCGCGGCAAACGGTACAATCGACATCAACCTCAAGGGCGGCACGGGTCAATATTACACCTCAATCGACGGACTCATCTACAACGACCGAACCTCATACAAGGATTTGGATGCCAAGTCATATTTCTTAAGCGCACATGACCAAAACAACTGTAGCCTCGAAATCGGCGAAGTAGTCATCAGTCAGCCCGACCCCGTGGAAATCACCAACGTAAAGCCCACCAACGTGACAGGCTGCCACGGCGACGCCACAGGCGCAATCGCCATCACAGCCAAAGGCGGCACAGGCGCGCTCACATACAGTCTCAATGTGCAAGGCATGGAGCCTACACAAGAATCCACAATCACCGACCTACATGCTGGTCGCTATTTCCCGTCAGTAACCGACACTAAGGGCTGCGAGGCGACTTACGAATACCAATTCATCGACATCACAGAGCCTGACGAGTTCAAATTTTTCGACATTGCGTCGTCTGACAAGGAAATCAGATGCTACGGGGACAAGGCGGGCATCATCAATGCCGTTGCCCAAGGCGGCACATTGCCATACCAATACACCATCGACGACTACGAGCACACCATCACAATGCATACCGTCAATACAGCCTTCTTCTCGGAGATTGGCGCAGGCATATACACCCTGAAGGCGCGTGACGGAGCAGGATGCGAAACCCAAAGCGAACCAATAGAGCTTCTCCAGCCCGACGAACTCGTTATCACCGAAGTGGAAGCCACGTCGCTGCAATGTTTCAACGACAAGAGCGGCACTATATCCATAGCGGCAGACGGCGGCACACCCGAATACAAATACGGATACAGCATACACGGCGACGACAATTACCGCGACCTCCTGCCACGCCAGGTAATCACCGACCTCCCGCCCGACGTATACGACGTCATTGTAACCGACAAGCACAAATGCTCCGCGTATTACTACAACATCAATGTGTCGCAGCCTGAAAAGCTCAATATCTACGACATCACTCCGCAGGACGTCTCCTTGTGCTACGGCGACAAAAACGGCAAAATCATCATCAACGCCAACGGCGGCACAAAGCCCTACTCGTACTCAATCGACAACGGCTCCCACTTCCAGACCGACAACATATTCAACGACCTGCCCGCCGGCAACAATTACCACATCATTGTGCATGACGCCAACGGCTGCGAAGCCGACGGCGGCTCCACGCTCATCAACCAGCCCGCCGAACTCAAAATCGACTATATGAACTACCACGACATCCGAGGATGCAACGGCTCCAACACTGGTTTCATAGAGTTTACAGCGGAAGGCGGTTCGGGTCAACTCAAATACAGCATCACAGGTCTGCCAATGCAGCTCAACGGCGACTTCTACAACATCCCCGCCGGCTCATACGAACTCCGCGTGGAGGATGCCCGTGGATGCTACACCTCTCACCCCGGCATCACAATCAACGAGCCGCCAGTATTTGAAATTGCCGACGAGCCACAAATCACGCACAACCTCTGCTACGGCAACAACAACGGCGAAGCCACCCTCTTCATAAGGGGCGGCATGCCTATACAGGCAGAATTTCCATACAAATTCTACCTCAACCCTACCTCAAGCGTAGACGATGGACTGGACCCCACCAACTACAACGGCGTTTTCAAATACCTGTACGCTGGCAAATACGACGTTGTAATACGCGACGCCTACAATTGCGAGCTCAAAACTTCGTTCACCATCACAGAGCCAGACCTATTTGAAATATCAAGCCTCGACACCGTCAACGTCAACACCTGCTACGGCGACTCCACGGGCTACATCAAGGCAAACATCACCGGCGGAGTGGAGCCCGTAATATTCTCATGTGCAAGCGCAAAGAGAAACTACACCAACGACAACGGCATTTTCAACAAACTCACCGCCACACAGTACGAAATCATCGCTGAAGACGGCAACGGATGCCAATCGACAGCATACACAACGCTCCAACAGCCATCGCAGTTGATATTGCGAAACGTAACATACACCGACATACTCTGCCACGACGCCGGCACAGGCGAAATCAAGGTGGAAGGCGAAGGCGGCACAGGCAACATTTCGGTGTCCATCGACGGCGGCAAGTCGTACCCCTACTCTATCGGCAACATCACCGGCGTAACACCCGGCGACTACACCATCATGGTTAGGGACAACAACCACTGCGTATCCAAAAACACCAAGCAAATCAAAATCAACAACCCGCCAGAGCTTATTATATATGCCGAGGCAAGCGACGTCATCTGCCACGAAGGCAATACCGGCAAAATCACCACACAAGCCACCGGCGGCACAAAGCCTTACGCATTCTCCATCGACCAAGAACACTGGTTCTACAGCCGCTCGGTATTCGACGAACTCACCGACGGCACATACATCGTATACGCCAAAGACAACAACGATTGTCCGGCACAATCCGAGCCCCTCACCATCAGACGACCCGAAAACAAGGCTGGATTCCAGCTCGACAAAACAGCAGGTTGCTCGCCGCTCGAAATCACCATCACACAAGACCACGAAGGCATCACCAACTACACCATGTCAAACGGCGACAGGATATACGATCGCACAGCTCCCACACGCTACACGATTATCAACGACTCCGACAAAGAAAAGAAATACGAAATCCTCGCCGAAATCGTATACAGCAACGGCATAGGATGCGCCGACACCGCTCGCAGCTACGTGACAGTATACCCGCAGCCCAAATCGGACTTCCGCCTCGCCGACACCCTCGTAGTATGGCCCAACAACACCGCCGTATTAGCCAACCTCACCAAAAACGTGACATCATCCCACTGGGACTTCGGCGACGGTCAAACTTCCGACAACTTCCAGGAAACGTCGCACGCATACTCCACTTGCGGCAATTACAACATTATTTTGATACAAAGCGACGGACGCTGCACCGACACCCTCGAACACAACTTCATCATCGAAGGACGCGAAATAATGCCATCCTTCACCGCGAGCGAATATTCGGGATGCGAGCCGCTGCCTATCACCTTCAACAACACCTCCGAAAATGCCGACTCTGTAGTATGGAACTTTGGCGACGGCACCAGGCCTGTAACCACTCAAGCAAGAACCATCAGCCATACATACTCCGGCCCCGGTGAATACACCGCCACACTCACCCTGTACGGCGACTGCGGAGCGTCTACCACCACATCCAAAAACATCGTCGTACACCCCAAACCGACGGCTTCGTTCCAGCAAAACCTCGACACTATATACGAAGGACAGCTCCTGCGCGTGTTCTGCGAATCGTCGCCATCCGACAAGTACATCTGGAACTTTGGCGACGGCACAATAGAAGACGGACTCGCCACAGCCGAACACGAATACAAATTCGACGGCACATTCGACATTAGCCTTACCGTAATGACCGGCAATTCGTGCCTTGACACCGCCGTAGTGAGAAACGCAGTCACCGTAGTGACAACACCTATTGTGGTATTCCCCACAGCATTCACACCCAACGGCGACGGCATCAACGACATCTTCGTACCAATACATGGCGTGATTCCTGAATACGAAATCATCATCCTCAATAGAAACGGCGTTGTGGTATACCGCAGCAACAACATCGACGAAGGATGGGACGGCACGCGCAACGGCAAGCCCTGCCTGCCCGGCATGTACGTCTACAAAGCCAAAACAGTGCTCCGCGACAAGAGCATCCACTACATGTACGGGCATGTAATGATGTACAGATAACAAGCGCAAAAAAACTTTTTAATTTTTTTCCACAAAAAAAATTTTTTTTCATCTATTATATTAATACCTTTGCAGAAAGATAATCATAATAAAACCTACAATGATGAAACATCATACAAAGATAATACTGACACTTGCAATGGGCGCGGCAATGATTGCGTCATGCTCCCAGGTAAACGACAACAGCAACAAGCCTCAGGCCGACACGCTGTCACAAGTACAAAAGCAAGCCTTCAACCAGGCTAAGGCGGTATTCTACGCGCTGCCGTCGCCGGTGGAAACTGCGACCATGCTCGACAACCTCGGTGTGAAATTCACCGACAAGTACCTGCACTCCACAGCCGACGCTGTCAAGTACAACACGACCCAGTCCGAAGCTATCAACCTCGGCATGTACACCGCCGACATGAGCTTCTGCGCTCTCTACGAGCAAAACCAGGCGGTAATCGACTACCTCGCCACCGTCAAGAAACTGTCTGAAAAACTTGGCATTTCTGGATTCTTCAACGACAGCACGATCCAGACTTTCCAAAACAACATCAACAACAAAAACAAAATCATAAATTCCATCTCGGAATCATACAGCCAGTCCACCAGCTTCCTCGACGAGCAGGAGCGCACCGAAATAGCATCCACAATCATCGTGGGCGGTTGGATTGAGACACTGCACCTCACACTCAACATGCTCAAGGACGTTGACCTCAAAGCCAACAAGGCAGACGTCAACGACATAATGCTCAACCAGCAGTTTACCCTTGAAGACCTCATCGGTATGCTTGAGCTATTCAAGGACGACAAAAACATCTCACAACTCGAAGACAAGCTCCTCGGTCTCAAGAAAACATTCGACACAATCCACGGCGAAATCACCGTACAGCAAATCGAAACTCTCGAAAAGAGTGTCGTAGAAATACGCAACAACTTCATACAATAATAAATATTTATATCCGCCATGAAATTCATACAAAAAATAATAACCGCAATAATCCTCTGCCTGATGGCATTACCCTCCGAATCCCAAGCACAATGCAAGGAATTTTCGGAGAAGGAAGTGATGCCCTTGCTCGGCGAATACATCGTCAGCGGCAGATACAATACGCTCAAGCTCCGTGAAGGTGAAGAAATACTCATCTTCAAGACACTCAGCAAAGGCATCGACTACCGCATCATAGTCAAGTGCGTAGATTCGTTGGCAGCCAACCTCCACTTCACAATCACCGACTGGGAGGACAACACTATCTACGACAACCAATCCCAAGGCTACAAGTGGGACTACAAGAGCGAAAAGACACAGCGCATCAAGATAAACGTCTCAGTGCCCAAGACCAGCGAAAATCCCCCGCTCAAAGAAGGCTGCATGACCGTAATCACAGGCATCAAACCCGACCTGTAAATCGATACGCCATGCCTGCTACAACAACAAAAACGAGCCACAACTCCAGAATTGAAGTTGTGGCTCGTTTTTTGTGCCTGAAATGCAAAAAAATGTAAACATTATATGCAAAAAAATCAAAAATATATTTTATATTTGCGCTTGTCAAAACCCGAACATTATGAAAAGAACAATTACACTTATACTTTTTATGTTTTTTGTGCTGGATATTTATGCACAGAAAGCACCCGAATTTTACGCCGTGTTTGACGGCAAAAATACCGTCACGGCATACTATAATAGCGATATGCCCGACAATGCGTACCACTTCAACAATGACGCACTGTTTCCGCTTTACAATATTACAAAGGTGGTGTTTGACCCTTCGGTCAAAAATTACGCGCCTACAAGCTGCAAAAACTGGTTTTCTTATTGCGACAACCTCACCGAAATCATTGGCCTCGAAAACCTCAATACAGCCAACGTCACCGATATGAGCGGGATGTTTTACCGTTGTATTTCGCTCAAATCAATTGACCTCAGCCACCTCAATACCGCCAAAGTCACCGACATGAGCGAGATGTTTGCTCACTGCTGGGAGCTCCAGGACATAGACCTCAGCCATTTCAATACTGCAAACGTCACTAATATGAACGAGATGTTTTCCAATTGTTACAAGCTCGAAACCATCGACGTAAGCCATCTCAATACATCCAAAGTCACCAAGATGGAAGGTATGTTTATGGAGTGTAACGGGCTCAAGGAAATCAACCTCGCCAATTTTGACACGCGCAATGTCGTGGATATGAGCGAAATGTTTTCGGGTTGTTACAGCATCGCAAAAATAGACCTCAGCAGTTTTCATACAGATAATGTCAATAATATGTCCAATATGTTTTCGGGTTGCCGCGAGGTGAAGACCATCGACCTCAGCAGCTTCAATACCGCGAATGTCACCGACATGAGCAACATGTTTTCGTCGTGCATACTGCTCAGGACTATAATCGTGGGCGACCACTGGAGCACAGCTGCGGCTACGTCGTCGGGGCAGATGTTTTCGTTTTGCAGGACGATATGCGGCGGCACAGGCACACGATACGACAAGGGCAAGATAGACAAGCAAATGGCAAAAGTGGATGGCGGATATTTCACTCTCAAAGGTCAAAAGCCTTATCTGCCAAAGGCTTACGCCGTTTATAAGGATTCGGTGCTTACATTATACTACGGCGACAAAAAACCGGCGGACGTGCGTATATATTTCATCGGCAATTATGAAGACGACACCAAGAAAATCAAGGAGATAGTATTCGACCGCTCGTTTTGGGGATACAGGCCGGAGAGCTGCGAATCGTGGTTTCAGGGATTGACCAACCTACGAACAATCACCGGCATGCGCGAATACCTCATCACAGAGAACGTGACCGACATGAGCAACATGTTCAAATATTGCGGCATCACAAGCCTCGACATCAGTAATTTCAATACAAGCAAGGTGACCAATATGAGCGGAATGTTTTCGGGCTGCAACAACCTTGCGGTCATCTACAGCGGCTACATGTGGAAGACCAACGCCGTGCAGCAGTCGGATCAGATGTTTAGCGGATGCCGCAAGCTCTACGGAGCCAAGGGCACAAGCTACAGCCAGAAGCACACCGATGTCAAATACGCCCACATCGACGACGGCGAGAAGAATCCCGGATATTTCACCCAAAAATGGCAGAGGCAGTTCATCCCGGCGGAGCAGGTCTCGGACGTTGACGAACCTTACGTAACAATCACCGGCGACGTCGCAACATTCGCATACGGCAAAAAAAGATCCGGCAATCATTATTACACAATCACTAATTACCCCCACCAATTCATCCAAAAGGCGGTATTCGACGAATCGTTCCGTTTTTATACGCCGCAGAGCTGCAGCCAATGGTTTTACAACTGCGCAAACCTCACCGAAATAGTCGATATGGAAAAATACCTCGACACCGAAAATGTCACCGACATGAGCCTGATGTTTGGCAATTGCCCAAAACTCGAAAACATCAACCTCAGCGGCCTCAAGACCTCCAATGTCACCAAGATGAACAGCATGTTTGAAGGCTGCCGCAACCTCAAATCCATCGACCTCAGCAAACTCGACACCAAGAAAGTAGTGAACATCGACAAGATGTTTGCAGGATGCAGCAAGCTCAAGACCATAGACCTCGGCAGTTTTGACACGCAAAATGTCAACAACATGAAAGAACTCTTCTACAATTGCACCAGTCTCGAAAAACTCGACCTCACCCACTTCAACACTACAAGCGTCACCAATATGCACGGCATGTTCAGAAACTGCTACAACCTCGAGACGCTCGACCTCAGCAGCTTCAATACCGCCAAGGTGGTCAATATGGGCGATATGTTTTGCTTTTGTACTGGACTGAAAACCATTTATGTAGGCAAGGATTGGACTACCAAGGCAATCCCCAACAAGGAAATCGTGGAAAAACTCTCCGAAATAGGCGGCAACGGCACCACACATATTTTCACCGGCTGCACGTCGCTCTGCGGCGAAAAAGGCACGATGTACTGCTACGCCAACAACGGAAAAGATTTTGCAAAGATAGACGGCGGCAAAAACGCGCCCGGATATTTCACCACCAAGGGCGCGGCTGCATGGAACAAGACCGCCTACGCAATCCTCAAAAACGGCACGTTGACATTCTACTACCGTGGCAGCGTGCCAAACGGCGCATACGTCATCCACGGCGGCAAATCCACTCAGGACTGGTGCCACGCCGCGCCGACAATCAAAAAAGTGGTCTTCGACGTCTCCTTCCGTGGATTCCGCCCCAATACGTGCTACGAATGGTTTTCGCAGTGCGGCAGCCTCACCGAAATAGCCGGCATGAAGGAAAACCTCAACACCGAGAGCGTCGTTAATATGGGAGCGATGTTTTACGGCTGTTGCTCGCTCAAAAGCATCGACCTCAGCGGATTCAAGACCCACAACGTAACCACAATGCACAGCATGTTTGCGGGCTGTGTGTCGTTGGAAAACATCGATTTGAGCAGCTTTGATACAAGGTACGTCAACGATATGGCATTAATGTTTGACGACTGCGCCAATCTTCAAAATATCAACCTCGACGGCTTCGACACCCACAACGTCAAAAATATGAGCCGAATGTTTTTCGGCTGCAAAAAACTTTTGACTGTGGATGTTAGCGGTTTCAATACTTCCAACTGCGAGAATATGTCGTACATGTTTGCCGAAAGCGGGATAGACCATGTGGATTTGAGCAGCTTCACCACCGAAAGCGTGGCACACCTGTCGGGCTATTACGGTTTTGAAATGTTGACCGGTATGTTTGAAGGCTGCGAAAACCTCAAAGCATTGGACATCAGCAGTTTTGCAGGCGCCAAGTATTCGCCGGGAATGTTTTTCGGCTGCACCAATCTGAGGAAAATTAAACTGTTCACACCCAAAAACTCCGAATTTGGCGACTACACCGACACGGGCAACGACCTCTCGGGACTTTTTGCCGGATGCACCAATCTGAGGGAATTGGATTTGACGAGTTTCAAAAAACCCGACGCACCCCGCAGCATGAAATATATGTTTGCCAATTGCACACAGCTCAAAACAATCTATGCCTCAGCGGATTGGGATTTTCAATACGTCTTTACGCTCGATTCTGACAGTAGCATCGAAGACAAGACCGTGGAATACCAGCACAATTTTATGGGCATATTCCTCAATTGTCCCAACCTCCGTGGCGGCAAAGGCACCAAATGGACTGCCGAAAACCAATCCAACGAAATGTTCCTGACCATCGACGGTGGAGAAGCCGCGCCAGGGTATTTCACAAAAAAGTGAATAAAATTCAAGTTTTTTTTATAAATTTGCCGTTGAAAAACAGCAATAATCCCTCATTATGGATCCGGAAGCAAAAGCACGGTTAGAAATCGACCGCAAACTTATTGCGGCAGGATGGGATGTTCAGGACAAAAAGCGTATGAACATTGCCGCCGCACTCGGTGTGGCTGTTAGGGAATACCCTACAAGCACCGGCGAGGTGGATTATGCCCTTTTCGTGGACGAAACTCCCGTAGGCGTTATCGAGGCAAAAAGAGCCGAAGAAGGCGAAAACCTCACCACCGTGGAAAATCAGTCGGCACGATACGCCAACTCTACATTCAAATACATCAAGACCGAATACAAAATCCGTTTCGCTTACGAGGCAACAGATTCTGTAATCAATTTCACCGACTACAACGACATCAAATACCGCTCACGCGAAATATTTTGGTTTCAACGTCCCGAAACCATCAAGCACCTTATAGAACAAGACGACACGGTAAGAAACAGACTCAAAAACAACTTTCCGCCGCTCGATCCCAAGGGTTTTAGAAAGTGTCAGGTAGAAGCCATCAACAGCCTTACCGAGAGTTTCGCCGACAACCGCCCAAAAGCCCTCGTACACATGGCAACAGGCGCAGGAAAAACATTCACCGCCATCACGCAGGTTTACCGACTGTTGAAATACGGCAGAATGAACCGAATACTATTTCTCGTGGACACCAAGAGCCTTGGAGAACAAGCAGAAAGAGAGTTTCACGCCTACAACGTCGAAAACCGCAGATTCTCCGACCTCTACGGCATACACCGCCTCACACGCTCATCAATGCCCGACAATTGTCAGGTATATATCAGCACCATTCAGAGGATGTATTCCATCCTCAAAGGCGAAGACCTCGACGAACAAAGCGAAGCCGAATACGACGAAAACAAAACCAACTTCAAAGACGAAAAACCAAAAGAGGTGGTTTATAATCCCAAATATCCGCCCGAATTTTTCGACTGCGTGATTATAGACGAGTGCCACCGCTCAATCTACAACGTTTGGCAACAGGTGTTGGATTATTTTGACGCATTTCTCATCGGACTCACCGCCACGCCCGACAAACGAACTTACGCTTTTTTCAAAGAAAACGTTGTGTCGGAATATTCGCGCGAACAAGCCATCGTGGACGGCGTAAATGTGGGCGAAGACATTTTCCTCATCGAAACAGCCATCACTCAAAACGGCGCACACATCGCTATGAACCAATGGATAGAACGCCGAAACCGCGAGACACGTCAAAAACGCTTTGAACAGTTGGACGAAGACATTGCATACGACGGCAAAGACCTCGACCGCGACATCGTAAACCCGAGCCAGATACGCCTTGTAATCAAAAAATACAAGGAAGCATTGTCCACGGTGCTTTTTCCACACCGCAGGGAAGTGCCCAAGACACTTATTTTTGCCAAGACCGACAGCCACGCCGACGACATCATCAAGATTGTACGCGAAGAGTTTGGCGAGGGCAACGAGTTTTGCAAAAAAATCACTTACGCCGCCCCAAATCCTGAAACCGCGCTCAGCGAATTTCGCAACAGTTACAGCCCACGCATTGCCGTCACTGTCAATATGATAGCCACAGGCACCGACGTCAAGTCTATCGAAGTGCTTATCTTCATGCGCGACGTCAGGTCTAAGGGATATTTTGAACAGATGAAAGGGCGCGGCACACGCACGCTCTCCAAAGACGAACTCGTACAGGTAACGCCCTCTGCCACCGAAAACAAAGACCATTTTGTGATAATAGATGCCGTGGGCGTCACCAAGTCGCGCAAATCCGACACACGGCCGCTCGAACGCAAACCATCGGTGTCTATTCAGCAACTGATGTTGGAAGTAAGCACAGGCGCAAAAGACGAGGACACGCTCACCACCCTCGCCAACCGTATCGCAAGGCTCAACGCCCAGATGTCGGCAAAAGAACAGAAACAGTTTGAACAGACGACGGGAAGCACCGCCGTACAAGTAGCCGACAGGCTTTTGAAATGTTTTGACCAAGATTTTCTGACAGAGACCGCCAAAAGCGATTTTGCAACCGACTTGCCGACAGACCAACAGATAATCGAAACTCAAAAACGCCTCAAAAAAGAGGCTGTAACGCCATTTTACAACCCGGACGTAAGGGAATTTATAGAAAACGTCCGCCGCAGCCACGAGCAGATTATCGACCAAGTGAACCTCGACACCCTCAATTTTATGGGTTTTGACACCACGCAGAAGCAAAACGCCGAAAACGTAATAAAGACATTCCGCGAGTTCATTGCCGAAAACCGCGACGAACTCATCGCGCTCCAAATAATCTACTCCGCCAAATACATCGAGCGTCCAATGGTGCTGCAAGACCTCAAAACGCTTTACGCCCGACTCTCGGCAAAAAACATCACCGTAGAGCGGCTGTGGGATTGCTACGGAATCACTCAGGCACAAAAAACGCGAAAAAGCACCATCAGGCAGATAACAGACCTCGTGTCGATGATAAGGTTTGAGGCTGGAATGACCGACAAGATAGTGCCCTTTGGCGAAGTGGTGGACAGAAACTTCAAAAAATGGTCGTTTAGAAGCAACAACACCGACGTCAAATTCACCAACACACAGTGGCAATGGCTGCGCGTAATCAAAGACCACATCGCCTCGTCGCTCTCAATCTCTGCCGACGACCTCGAACTCAGCCCGTTCGACACAATGGGCGGCTTGGGCAAATATTACGAACTTTTTGGCAACAATTACCAAATAATCCTCGACGACCTCAACAAAAAACTCGTAGCATAAAATGGAAAAAAATATCAATATACCCAAAGGGTGGAAAGAATATAGGCTTGAAGAAGTCGCTGAAATACATGATGGTTTGAGAAAACCAATCAATGCCAGTGAACGAGCCGCAAGAATTGTTGGTAAAAATCAGACTGATTTATACCCTTATTATGGGGCAACAGGACAAGTTGGTTGTATTGATGGTTATATTTCTGACGGTGAATATGTTCTCGTTGGTGAAGATGGTGCACCTTTTTTCAACCCATTTGCTAACAAAGCATACATAATCAGAGGGAAAGCGTGGGTAAATAATCACGCACATATTTTGAAAGCAAAAGGCAGTAACAAATATATTTGTTATTATCTTAACTACTTTAATTATCACGGCTATGTGTCAGGTACAACAAGATTGAAATTAACACAAGCAGATTTGAAAAAAATCCCTGTCCTTATTCCGTCGACTATTGCAGAACAATCCGCCATTGTCTCCCGCATCGAATCACAGTTTTCCCGATTGGATTCGGGCATTGCGGCATTGCAAAAAGTTCAAAAACAACTCGCTGTGTATAGGCAGGCAGTGTTGAATAAATATTTGACAATTAATAATACACAATGGGAATATGTGCCAATATATGATGTAATAAAAATAATAAATAGTGGCTCAACACCAAAGAGCAACAAAATGTATTCGTCTGGCGAAATACAGTTTCTCAAAGTATATAACCTCACCTTTGATGGAACTATTAATCTATCAAAAGATCCTGTTTTTATAGACAGAGAAACACACGAATCATTGCTGAAACGGTCAAGAGCCAAAGCAGGAGATGTTTTAATCAATATTGTTGGTCCCCCATTGGGTAAAGTTTCGATAATACCTGATGTAGATAAAGAATTTAATATTAATCAAGCAATTGTGATGTTTAGACCGAATGAACTTGTGTTGAGCAAGTTTTTAGCATATTACTTAATGTCCCCACAAGTAATAGCATGGCTTACATCAACATCAAAGGCAACAGCAGGGCAACACAATGTAAAAGTTTCAACATGCAGAGAATTAATGTTTCCCAAAGTTCCTATATTAGAGCAAACACGCATTGTCGAACACATCGAATCTCGTTTATCGGTATGCAATTCGATAGAAAAGACAGTGTCCGAAAGTCTTCGTCAGGCGGATGTGCTGCGTCAGAGCATACTCAAAGAAGCATTTGAAGGGAGATTGTAAAAAAACATTTGCATATTAAGTCGATTATTAATAATTTTGCAATGTTGATACAAAATTGTTATGGCAAAAGCAAGAACATATAAGGAAAGCGATTTGAAACGCTTGTTCGCACTCTCAGGCTGCGAGTGCGCCAACCCTGATTGTGCCAATAAGTTGCTGTCAAAAGATTATAAGTCTGTTGTAACAGATATTTGCCATATTGAGGCAGCCGAAAGCGATGGACCAAGATTCAACCCTACGCAGACCGATGACGAAAGACGGGGTTTTGACAACTTGATTTTGTTATGCAAGATTTGTCATAAAATAGTGGACGACAATCCGTCTAAATACACCGTCGGATTACTCAAAAAGTGGAAAAAGGAACATCAGGAAAAAGTATTCAACAGCATTGCAGGCAAAATGCCAAACAGTTTTCAAAAAATCGTCTTGGCAATTGCGAGCAAAGGACTTATGAACACCGAACCTGATAGTGCTCCACCATTGCCATACGAAATCGCAGAAAAAATCGAATACAACAATCTCCGAAACAACCGTTTTATTGTTGAAGAATACAACATCTACACATCATCGCTGCACTCAATTTATGACGAATTGGAGGCTTTGGGCTCTATAAAGAAAAGCGTGGTAATCAAAACCATACGAAACAGTTATCTCAAAGCCAAAGGCACATACACCGACGGAAGCATCGGCGACATACGCAACAACTCCGACGAAATATTTGATTGTGTAGTAGATGCAATTACAGAATTGGCAAAAGACACCAAAATCGAAGAATCAGAATTATATTTGGTGGTTCAGATGATAGTGGTGGACGCCTTTATAGAATGTAACGTATTAGAAAAACCAAAGAGATGATAATAGGAACCGACACTAACCCCAAAAATCAGATTTACTACATAGGTGGTCTGATACTCGACATACTAAAACGGGAGGCATCCAAAAGTTTTAGTTATGACGACGTATTTGAGTTGCTCAACCGCAAGCAAAAAGTGTCTATCAACCTCTACACCTTGTCTTTGGATTGGCTTTATATGTTGAAAACCATAAGTTTAAACAACAAAGGATTGGTAAAATGTTTTTGAAAAGTCTTACAATATCCAACGGAGAAACGCCCATACGCGAAATCAAGTTTCACAAGGGCGTAAACCTTATTCTCGACACTACAACCGACGTACAGCGTACACATTCGGGCAACAATGTCGGCAAAACCACTGTGTTCAGGCTTATAGATTATTGTTTTGGCGGCGACGGCAAAAACATATACACCGACACCGAGTTTCGCAACGCCAATGCTGACGTGGAGGCCTTTCTTAAAAACAACAACATCATTATAAGGCTTGTGCTGACACCTGATTTTGATGCGGAATCAGATGACGATATTGTAATAGAAAGAAATTTCCTTACGCACAAAGATTCCATCAGACGGATTAACGGCGAGGAATACACCTTCGTTGATTTTGTACAAAAACTAAAAGACCTAATTTTTGCCGGCTGTCCCGACAAACCGACATTCAGGCAGTTGATTTCCAAAAACATACGTTACGAAAAAAATCGTTTGGAAAACACAGTCAGAGTGTTGCACAATACCACCACGGCTGAGGTGTACGAACCATTGTTCCTATATTGGCTTGGCGTAGATTTTTCGGAATTGGGTCGCAAACAAAAACTTACGCGACAATGCGACATCGAAGAAAAAATCTTGAATAAAATGTTCCGTTTCACCAACAAAGAAAAAATCTTGCAGGCTCTCACGGTTATCAATGCCACAATCAAGGAATTGGAACAGAAAAAAAACGACTTTCAGGTCAACGACAATTACCGCAAGGACATCGACGAACTCAACAACATAAAATTCCGTGAAAAACAATTGTCAGAGGCAATTTCGCGTTTGGAATTTCGTCGCAACCTGATAGACGAAAACGTAAAC
>JAEEGK010006025.1_pt1 | contig 29206 bp, 31 predicted proteins | sample 8958771 | NCBI WGS metagenome assembly JAEEGK01 (sample SAMN16246547, study PRJNA631951) | gut metagenome | biome: gut microbiome; feature: rumen; material: SC-attached | host: Bos | place: Iran: Karaj | collected 2018-10 | reverse complement strand
TATCGGGAGATTCGCTAATCTTGTTCCAGAGTTTTTTTACTTCTTCTGTGGGCTTGCCATAGGCTTCAATCATAGTGTCGTCCATGTCTGTAACGAGGTAATGGAGATACTGCACAGGATTACACCTCCAATCTGTTAAACGTCCGTTCCTAAAAAAGAATAGGAACCTCTAATATGCTTAAATACAATAGAATTATATAAATACAAAAAAATACTGTCAACTGTAAAAAAAGTGGAAAAAATATTGACAATTAAGCAAAAGAGAAATATAATAATAAAGTCATGCACCATTAGCTCAGTTGGTAGAGCAACTGACTCTTAATCAGTGGGTCCCCGGTTCGAGCCCGTGATGGTGCACCATAAAAAGAGACTTCCGAGATTTTCGGAAGTCTTTTTTGCATGATTTTGAAAATTAGCAGTCCCTATATTATAGCTTAATTAATCAATAACTGGTTGAATTTGTATGCCATCTAGTGCCTTTTCTAAAGTTTCAACAACTTTTTCAGAATTAAAACTTAGTGAATTAGGCTTTTTATCTGGTGCATCTTGATTAAATGGTACAAAATAAAAATTCTTCGAAGCAAGTAGATACCCTATATTTTTCGCACTCATACCGAGAGCATCATTAGTAGATAGGGCAATAACTACAGGCTTTCCATTTCTTAAATGTGATTTTGTTGCCATCAGTACTGCATTATCTGTTATTGCATAAGCAAGCTTGGCAATAGTATTTCCAGTACAAGGGAGAATTAGCATTATATCAATCATATTGTTTGGACCGATTGGCTCGGCTTCAACTATATTAAGAATAGGCTTATTACCTGTTAATTCAGTTATATTTTTTATAAACTCTTCAGAATTATTAAATCTTGTATCATATGTTTGGGCGGTAGAAGTAAATATTGGTAATATTTCCGCGCCCTCACTTTTAATTTCTTTTATTATATTAGGCAGTTTTGGAAAGTTACAGAAGGAACCTGTTATTCCAAGCCCTATTTTTTTGCCATTTAATTTCATAACAATCCTTCTTTCATATTCTCCTAATTCAATATATGAAATATAAGACAATATGGTGCTAGTAAAAGTTGACAGTATTTGGAGAAAGTAGTAGAATTAGCTTGGAAAATTTTGCGAAGGAATGAAAACTATGTATAAAGAATTTGAAATTAGTGAAGATGTTATAAATACTTCAAATATTGTATTAAATAAAATAAAAGATCAATTTGAACATATAGAAAAAATGGCAGAGTATAATCAATTAAAGGTATTATCTGCTTTTAGAAAAAATAAAATAGCTGAGGCTCATTTTTATGGTACTACTGGTTATGGATATAACGACTTGGGCAGAGAGGCTATTGAAAAGGTTTATGCAGATATTTTTGGCGTAGAAGACGCTTTAGTAAGAGTTCAATTTGTTTCTGGAACTCATGCTATTTCTACTTGCCTTTTTGGTATATTAAGACCTGGAGATACTTTACTGGCAATATCTGGCGAGCCATACGATACATTGGGTAATACTATAAGAGGCGAAGGAATGGGTTCGCTTAAAGATTTCGGAGTTAATTATAAAGCAATAGATTTAGATGAAGAGTTTAATATTAAATTAGATGAAGTATTAGATTATATATCTAAAAATAATGTAAAGATGATAGAAATACAACGCTCTAAAGGTTATGGATGGAGAAAAACTTTTTCCGCGGAATATATAAATTCCGTAATTAAAGAAATACATAGTAGCTTCCCAGATGTGGTTTGTTTTGTAGATAATTGCTATGGAGAGTTTGTTGATGAAGTAGAACCATATGAAGCTGATTTAATTGCAGGTTCACTCATAAAGAACTTAGGCGCCGGAATCGCTCCTAATGGGGCGTATGTTGTAGGAAAGACTAAGTATGTTGATTTAGTTGCTCAAAGATTAACTTGTCCTGGAATTGGAAAAGAGTGTGGAGCAACTTTAGGGTTTAATAAATTAGTTTTACAAGGACTATTTTTGGCACCGCATGTAGTGGCTCAAGCATTAAAAACATCTATCTTTTGTGCGGGGTTATTAGAGGAATATGGTTTTACAGCAGAACCAGCTTCAAATGAGATACGTCATGATATTATTCAATCAGTAAAAATAGGGGATAAAGATAAATTAATAAAATTCTGTCAAGGACTACAAAGTGCTTCACCTATAGATTCGTATGTAGTTCCGGTACCATGGGCTATGCCAGGGTACAAAGACGAAGTTATAATGGCTGCTGGTACTTTTAATCAAGGCTCTTCGATAGAACTTAGTGCGGATGCACCTATACGAGAACCATATATTGTATATATGCAAGGTGGACTTACTTTTGAGTCTGGTAAAATTGGTATTATGAAAGCAGTTAGCGATATGTTAAAATAAGTTAAGAAAGGAGTGTATAGTGATGGCAAGAAAGATTTTGGTTGTTGATGATGAGAAGCCAATTGTAGATTTAATTAGTTTTAACTTAAAAAAAGAAGGCCATGAAGTTATTGAGGCTTATGACGGAGAAACAGCATATAATATGGCTTTAAGTGAAAAACCAGATGTTATTTTGTTAGATGTTATGCTTCCTAAGATGGATGGGTTTACTGTATGTAGAAAGTTACGTGAAAAAATTTCTACACCTATAATAATGATAACAGCAAAAGAAGAAGAGGTAGATAAGGTCCTAGGCTTAGAGCTTGGTGCAGATGATTATATGACAAAACCTTTTGGAATAAGAGAGTTACTTGCTAGAGTTAAAGCTAACTTAAGAAGAAGCGAGATAACTGAAACTCAAGCAGATACCCAAGAAGCACAAGATGAAATGAAGATAGGAGATTTAGCGATAAACTTTACAAGATATGAAGTATCTAAGAATAATCAAGTAATAGATCTTACTCTAAGAGAGTTTGAATTATTAAAGTTTTTAGCAAATTATTCAGGACAAGTTTTTTCGAGAGAAGCTTTGCTTGAAAAAGTTTGGGGATATGAATATTACGGTGATATGAGAACAGTAGACGTTACAATAAGAAGACTTAGAGAAAAAATAGAAAATAATGCAGCTGAACCGGAATATATTTTAACAAAACGTGGTGTTGGTTATTACTTTAAAAAATAAATTCACGGAGGTGGCACTTTGAAATTCTTTAGAAGACTTCAATGGCGACTCATGGCAGTTATGTTTTTATTTATTATCTGCCTTATGATAATGGTTGGAACTATTTTGATTTCAACAATAGAAGATACATATTCAAATGGTTTTGCTGCAGATATGCAACAATTCGAGAATGATTTGGTAAAATCAGATATTATATCTGATGATATACTTATTGATGATGAAACTGAATATGCAAATCAATTATTTAGAGTATTTAAGATGTATTTCCAAATAGATGATACAACCAAAAAAGGTTATTTATTATCTCCAGTTGGAGATATAATACTTCCAGAAAATAAGAGTTTATTATCTGAACCAATTGAAATAACAGACAATATTATTTTGGCGATGAGTGGGAATATTGGAAATAATAGTACAATAGATAAGGATTATTTTGATTATGCTAAGCCTGTTATAATAAAAGGCGAAGTGAAATATATTTGTTATTTAAAGCAAGGAAAAGATACAATAAACGAGATTATTGCTTCACTAAAGAAAAGTATAGTCTATGTTGTTGTAGTAGCTTTGCTTGTTTCGATGTTTGTTAGTTTCATTTTGGCAAAAGCAATAACAATACCTGTAGATAAACTTACCAAAAGTGCTGAAAAAATGGCAAACGGAGACTTTTCTTTAATAAAAGAGCCTAAATCTGGAGATGAAATTTCACTTCTTGCAAGTAAGTTCAATTACATGGGCGGAAGGCTAAAAACTACGTTAAATGAAATATCTCAAGAAAAAGGAAAGCTTGAGGCATTACTTCAAAATATGAGCGATGGAGTTATTGCGTTTGACGAAAATGGCGAGTTAATCCATGCGAACCCGTCAGGCCAAGAATTTTTAAGTATTTCCGGCGAAACAATGAAATTTAACGAGATTTTCTCTAATATTGGCATAAATGTTTCTTTTGAAGACATTATGCATGCAAATCAAGGAAGTTCTATTAGTCAGAAATTTGAAGTTAATGATAAATTCTTAAATTTATTGTTTGCGAGAGTTTTTGGTGGTAATAATGATAGTATTACGGGTATAATAGTTGTTATCCAGGATGTAACAGAACAAGAAAACCTAGAAAAAATGAGAAAGGAATTTGTTGCAAACGTTTCTCATGAGTTAAAAACACCAATAACATCTATTAGAGGATATTCTGAAACATTACTTGAAGATAAGGAAATAGATAAAGAAACATCGTCTAAGTTCTTAGAGGTTATAAATAAAGAAGCTGAGAGAATGGCAAGATTAGTTAGCGACTTACTTAAACTTTCTAAGATGGATTTCCAAAATAATGTTGTTAATCGAGCTTCCTTTAATGTGGTAAAAATGGCATCAAATTGTATAGATAAAATAATTATTGAAGCTGAAAAGAAGCAGCAAGAATTAGTTTTATTTAATGATGACGAAGAAATATTTGCTTATGCAAACGAATCAGATATTGACCAGGTATTACTAAATATAATTTCTAATGCTATAAAATACACTCCTGAAAAGGGAAAAATTGCTGTTAAAGTCGAGCAAATTGGAGACAATGTTGAAATACTAGTCAAAGATAATGGTATTGGAATTCCTAAAGAGGACTTGCCAAGGATATTTGAGAGATTTTACAGAGTAGATAAAGCGAGAAGCAGAGAGATGGGTGGAACTGGTCTTGGATTATCTATTGCAAAAACTATGATTGACGCAAATGGTGGTACAATTAAAATAGATAGTGATGTAGGAAAGGGTACAGAAGTTAGAATAAGACTTAGAATTTCTAATTAAAATGATTGAAAGGGAATTATTATGAAGACATTAGCTATTGATACATCAAATAAAGTAGCATCTGTTTCTATTTTTGAAGATAGAGAACTTATAAAAGAAAAGATTTCAGATGAAGAAAAGACTCATTCTGAAAAGCTTTTGCCTATGCTAGATGAATTGTTAAAAGGAGAAAACATATCTATAGACAATATAGATATGTTTGTGGTGTCCGTAGGTCCGGGTTCTTTTACAGGAATACGAATAGGAGTAGCAACAGTAAAAGGTATGGCCCAGGCATTAAATAAAAAGGTAATACCGGTTACTTCTTTAGAAGGCTTAATTCAAATGGCAGATAGCAATAATGTTTGCGCTATAATTAATGCAAGACATGGGAATGTTTATGCCCAAATAAAGCATAATGGAGAGCTGTTGGATGCAGATTGTTATGAAATTAATGAGGTAATAGACAAATTAAAAGAAATTGGAGAAAAATTTATCATAGTGGGGGATGCAACAGAGGAATTTTGTGATTTATTAAAAGAAAAAATAAATTGTGAAATTTTTGAGAAAAAAATAGAGTTGAGTTCTGATATTGGAAAATATGCATTAAATAGGTATTTCAAAGATGAAAATGTTGCAAAAATTCCACATGAAATTTTGCCAATTTATCTAAGAAAAGCTCAACCAGAACGCGAGGTTTAAAAAAATATGCAAAAAATTGTTATAGAAAGAATGACAATTGACGATATAGAGAATGTAGTAGTGGTAGAAAATGAATGCTTTTCTATCCCGTGGTCTAAAAACTCCTTTATTAGAGAATTAACTGAAAATGAAATAGCTTTATATTTAGTAGCAAAAGTTGAAAACGTAGCAGTCGGATATATAGGTGTCTGGAGGATTCAAAACGAAGGACATATAACTAATATTGCAGTTCATCCTGATTATAGAGGTCAGGGAATTGGTAGTATGTTAGTTTCCGAACTGCTTTCTTTGTGTAGCGAGGAGGGAATTAACGCATTTACTTTAGAAGTAAGGCGTAGCAATGTTATTGCACAAAATTTATATAAGAAGTTCCAATTTGCAGAATGTGGTACTAGAAAAGGATATTATGCAGATACAAATGAAGATGCTATTATAATGTGGCGAATGGAAACAAAAGATGGAGGATGAGAGTTTTGAAAGAACTAAATTATGATGAGCTGAAATTTTTTTGCGATGAGAAAATTTTTAAGTTTAAAGATACAAGGGAGGTTTCACCATCAAGAGAAATAATTGGTCAAGGTAAGACGGCTAAAGCTTTTGAATTTGGACTTAATATCGACGCAAAAGGATATCACATATATCTTTCAGGTTCAACAGGAACTGGGAAGACGAGTTTTGCTAAAGAATTCGTGAAAAAATATGCAAAGAAGAAAGAAGCTCCAAATGATTGGGTTTATGTATATAACTTTGATGATCCAAATCAACCTCTTGCAATATCGCTTCCTGCTGGGAAAGGAAAAGAATTCGCAGCGGATATGGATGAGTTCGTAAAAGATATTTCTGCTGAACTTCCTAAAGCTTTTGATAATAGCGATTATGAAAATGAAAAGAATAGAATTTTACAAGAGTTTCAAGATCAAAGAACGGAATTAGTTGAGAAACTTAATATTATAGCTGAAAAGCAAGGTTTTAAGGTTAAAACCACACCAAACGGAATATATTTCTTACCTATAATAAATGGTCAAGCTTTAACTGAAGAAGAGTTTAACGATTTAGATGATCAAGTAAAAAACAAGATTATGGCTAAATCTGGAAAAGTCCAACTTAAAACAATGGAAACTATCCGTAAGATAAAAGAACTAGAAAAAGAAACTGAAGATAGTATAGAAGAGTGGGAAAATCAAACAGCATTATTTGCAGTAGGAGTTCATATAGATGATTTAATGATTAAATACAAAGAATACCCTAAGATAGTTAACTATTTATATGAAGTTCAAAACGATATTTTGGCGAATATAGATAAGTTTGAAGAAGAAGATATCCCAGAAGAAGCTCAAATGTTTCTTCAAAATGTACTAAAAAAAGAGAATGATTCTCCAGTTAAGAATTATAAAGTAAATTTATTCGTAGATAACTCTAAAACAAAAGGTGCGCCAATAGTTGTAGATTACAATCCTACATTCCATAATTTAGTAGGAAAAACTGAATATGATAATGAATTTGGTGCGATGACAACTGATTTTACAAAGATTAAATCTGGATTACTTCATAAAGCTAACGGCGGATATTTGATTTTACAAGTAAAAGATGTTTTATTAAATCCAATGTCTTGGGAAGCATTAAAGCGTTGTTTAAGAACTGGAGAAATCCTTATTGAAAATATGAAAGATCAACTTACAGTTGTTCCTGTTTCTGGATTAAAACCTGAAGCAATACCGCTTAATATTAAAGTAATACTTGTTGGTACGCCTGATATTTACCATTTACTTTGGGAAGCAGATGATGATTTTACAAAATTATTTAAGGTTAAAGTAGAATTTGAAGAGGAAATGGATAATACGGTAGCGAATTTGAAAAGGCTAGCAGCATTCGTTAGTGCATTTTGTGAAAAAGATAAGACCTTACCGTTTGATCCGAGTGGAGTTGCCGCGATTGCCGAGTGTGCTTCACAAATTGCAGATGATCAAAAGAAATTATCTACTAAGTTTACTGATTTGATTCAAATTTTAACCGAGTCTGCCACATGGGCAATGCAAGACAAAGCCGAAAAAGTTTCTGCTTGCCATGTAAAAAAAGCAATGATTGAAAAATTAAATCGAGTAAATAACTATGATAAGAGAATGCAAGAAATGATACTAGATAATACTATAATGGTAGATACTACAGGAAAGGCGGTTGGACAAATAAATGGATTATCAGTTCTTGATCTTGGAGATTGCATGTTTGGGAAACCATCTAAAATTACTGCTAACACTTTTATTGGAAAATCTGGGATTGTAAATATTGAGCGTGAAGCAGATATGAGTGGTACGACCCATACAAAAGGTGTCCTAATTTTAAGTGCTTATATTGGTGAAAAATATGCTCAAGATTTACCTTTAGCTCTTACAGCAAGTTTATGTTTTGAACAATTATATGGTGGAGTAGATGGAGATAGTGCTTCTAGTACAGAAATATATGCTATTTTATCTAGCTTATCTGGAGCACCTATAAATCAAGGAATTGCAGTTACAGGTTCCGTTAACCAAAAAGGTGAAATTCAACCAATAGGCGGTGCAACTCATAAAATTGAAGGATTCTTTGATGTTTGTAAAGCTAGAAAATTAACTGGAGAGCAAGGAGTTATCATTCCTATCCAAAACGTTAAGAATCTACATTTGAAAGATGAAGTTATTGAAGCTGTAAAAGCTGGTAAATTCCACATTTGGCCTGTAAAAACTATAGATGAAGGAATTGAAATTTTAACGGGTATTCCTGCTGGAAAGAAGAAGAAAGATGGGACTTATCCGAAAGGAACAATTAATGCTATGGCTTATGATAAATTAAGACAATATGCTTTAACAGTTGTTAATTTTGGAAAAGAAGAAGCTGGAGTAACAAAATATTAAGATTAAGAGAAAGAGTAGAAAATTCTAAAAAGATTTTCTACTCTTTATTAATTGGGTTATATACTTGCTGTTGCTCTAGTTGCTTCATTTCTCTAGCTTCTATTAAATTGGTGGGGGCATAGAGATAAGTAACTATATATGACTTGGAGTTATTTAGTTGGGAATCAATGGTAAGGGATAAATAGTCGCTACGGTTTAGTAAGTTTATGATCCCATAGGTTGAAGCTCCGAAATAATCCCACTCATTAGGTTTACCAGAATGAGATATGAAAACTTTTAACTTGCAATTTGCCCCAAGGGTAAACGGTCCAAAGAGTTTTAGGGCAACGGTTTTCAATACGGTCAGTTGCGGAAGAAAAAGTCTTATAAAGCAGTTTTGGTTGTTTAACTCTTCGAGAAGTTTCTTTTCATTGTCCTTTCGAGTGGAATTTGCGAGACACAAGCTGGGAATAAGCGAGAACAAGACTAATATACCTACAACACCTACAAAAAATAACAATATGGCAGTAAGGACATGGCTAAAGAAACCATCCATTTTTTATACACCTCCATTATTTTAACGACTGAAACCAGGTAATTACCATGTTCTAAACATATTGCACTTCTACGCTGATATTATATCATCTTGATATGTGAAACACAAGAAAAATTAATTGACTTTGAACCTAAAATGATATAAAATGTTTCCTAGATATTGACAGTAGATTGTGCTTTTTTAGGCGTATTTGCGTTAATAATTAGGAAAACTAAATTGATTTTAGTCCTCCTATATAGAGTAACGTTAATTAAAAAGGGGGAATTATACATGGATAAAAAATACTATATTACAACACCGATTTATTATCCTAGTGGCTCTTTACACATAGGTCATTGTTATTGCACTGTTGCAGCTGATAGTATTGCTAGATATAAAAGACTTCGTGGCTATGATGTTAAATTTTTAACAGGAACAGATGAGCATGGTCAGAAAATCGAAGAAAAGGCAAAAGCTGCTGGAGTTACTCCAATTGAGTATGTAGATAATATTGTTACTGGTATAAAACAACTTTGGAAGGACTTAAAGATAACGAATGATGATTTTATAAGAACTACTGAAGAACGCCATGAAAAGATAGTTCAAAAGATTTTTACCAAATTATATGAGCAAGGAGATATTTATAAAGGGGAATATGAAGGTAAATATTGTACCCCTTGTGAATCTTTTTGGACCGAAACTCAGTTGGTTGATGGAAAATGCCCTGATTGTGGTAGAGAAGTAAAGTTAGTTAAAGAAGAGAGTTATTTCTTTAAATTATCTAAATATCAAGATAGATTACTTAAATATATTGAAGAGCATCCTGACTTTATTCAACCAGAATCAAGAAAAAATGAAATGATTAATAATTTTATTAAGCCAGGTTTAGAAGATTTGTGCGTTTCTAGGACTAGCTTTTCTTGGGGTATCCCAGTTACTTTTGATCCTAAACATGTTATATATGTATGGCTTGACGCACTTACTAACTATATTACAGCTTTAGGCTATCTAAGCGACAACGATGAAGAATTTAAAAAATATTGGCCAGCAGATTTGCACTTAGTTGGTAAGGAGATAGTTAGATTCCATACTATTATTTGGCCTATTATGCTTATGGCTTTAGATTTACCTATTCCAAAACAAGTTTTTGGACATGGGTGGCTTGTTATAGGTAATGGTCAAAAGATAGGAAAGTCTTTCGGAAACTATGTTCCGCCTCAAGAATATATAGAGAAATATAGTTTAGATGCAGTTAGATATTATTTGCTTCGTGAAGTTCCTTTTGGGAGCGATGGAAACTTTACAGAAGAATCTCTAGTTAATAGAACAAATTCCGATTTAGCTAATGATTTAGGTAATTTATTGAGTCGTACTGTAGCTATGATAGAAAAATATTTTGATGGAGTGGTTCCAGAAGCTAGTCAAGATGATGAGTTTGCTAAATCATTAAAAGAGACAATTAATAATTCCATTGCTGATATAGAAAATTATATGGATAAACTTGAAATTGGTAAGAGTTTGGAAAGTGTTTGGAACATTATTTCAAGAGCTAATAAATATATAGATGAAACAATGCCTTGGGCTTTAGCTAAAGATGAAAGTAAAAAGCAAGAATTGGCTACAGTAATGTATAATTTGGCTGAAACTTTAAGAATAGTTTCTGTATTGCTAAGACCATATTTGGCTGAAACACCTTCTAAAATTTGGGAACAACTTGGAATTACTGATAATACAGATTGGGAAGATGCTAAAACTTTTGGCTTATTAAAAGTAGGAACAAAGGTTAAAAAAGGTGAAAACTTATTCCCAAGAATTGAAGTAAAACCTAAAGAGGAAGTTAAGGATTTACCTAAAAAGGAAGAAGCTCCTAAAAGTAACGATTATATTACTATAGATGACTTTGAAAAAGTAAAATTAAAAGTTGCTAAAGTGTTAGAAGCTGAAAAAGTAGAAGGTTCAGATAAATTATTAAAATTAAAGGTTTCTTTAGGAAATGAAGAAAGGCAAATTGTTGCTGGAATTCAAAAATATTATGAGCCAAGTGAGCTAATTGGAAAGAAACTAGTTATAGTTGCAAATTTAAAACCAATAAAACTAAAAGGAATAGAGTCTTGTGGTATGGTTATTGCAGCTGGAGATGGGGACATAGTTAAAGTATTATTTGTAGATGATTTAGTTAAAGAAGGAGAAGATGTACATTAAAATATTTAGATAGGAGAGGTTTAGAAAAATAGATGTTAGAATTAAAAAATATATGTTTTACAAGGGATGATAAGAAAATCCTTGACGATGTAAATTTAGAAATAACAGGAGATAAGTTTATAGCTATTACTGGTCCAAATGGCTCGGGAAAGTCTACCTTAGCTAAGATTATTATGGGTATTTATAAACCGGATTCTGGACAAGTTATATTTAACGGAAAAGATATTACGAAATTATCTATTGATGAGAGAGCAAAGCTTGGTATTGGTTTTGCTTTCCAGCAACCAGTTAAGTTTAAGGGAATTACAGTTTATGATCTTATAAAGTTATCTTCTGGGAAAGATATAAACAAAAAAGAAGCTTGTGAAATTTTATCTAAAGTAGGTTTATGTGCTAAAGAATATATAGATAGGGAAGTTAATTCCTCTTTATCTGGTGGAGAATTGAAAAGAATAGAGATTGCTACTGTTTGTGTTAGAAATTCTGTTCTTACTATTTTTGATGAGCCTGAGGCAGGAATTGATTTATGGAGTTTTAATAGCCTTATAAAGGTTTTTGAAAACATGAGAAATCTTGTTGATGGAACTACTCTTATAATTTCTCACCAAGAGAGAATACTAAATATTGCAGATAAAGTTATTTTATTAAATGCTGGTAAGATTGAAAAAATAGGTAGTAAAAGTGAATTATTTAAGGAAGTACCACCTGTTCATGGCTGCTGTAAACTAGGGGGTGCTTTAGATGAATGATATAGACAAAGATTTATTAAAAACAATAGCAGATATAGATGGAGATTTAGAAGGAGCATATAATATACGGAAAAATGGTAAGGGAATAGAACGTAAGGTTACGGAAAATGTTAATATAGTTACTAAAACTGACGTTTCTGGTATAGACATTTTTGTTAAAGAAAATACTAAGTTTGAAATAGTGCATATTCCTGTAATTGTGACAGAAAGCGGATTAAAAGATGTTGTATATAATGATTTTTATATAGGTAAAAATGCAACAGTTTATATAATTGCCGGTTGTGGGATTCATAACGATGAACATGCTGATTCTGAACATAATGGAGTTCATAGGTTCTTCCTTGAAGAAGGAGCAAAGGTTACTTATGTTGAAAAGCATTATGGTGAAGGAAAAGGTGATGGAAAAAGGATTTTAAATCCTGTTACTGAAGTTACATTAAAAAATGGTTCAGAAATGAAAATGGAAACAATTCAAATAAAGGGTGTAGATTCTACTGAGAGAATTACAAAGGCTACGTTATTAGATAATACAAATTTAACTATAAATGAAAAATTACTTACTCATGGAAGTCAATATGCTAAAAGTTTATTTGAATTAACTTTAGATGGAGAGAATTCTTCTTCTCATCTTACATCTCGTGCTGTTGCTACAGAGAGTTCAAGACAAGAGTTTGTTTCAAAAGTATATGGAAATAATAAATGCTTTTCTCATGTTGAATGTGATGCAATTATTAAAGATAATGCTAGAGTTACATCTACGCCTGAAATAACCGCTAGTTCGGTAGATGCGAATTTAATTCATGAAGCGGCAATTGGAAAAATTGCGGGAGATCAAGTTATTAAACTTATGACTTTAGGACTTTCTGAAAAAGAAGCTGAAGAAGAGATTATAAATGGTTTCTTAAGATAAAAATATTCTAAGGAGGAATTATTATGGTAGCTGAAAAACTAAAAAAAGGTGATGAAATTAGAGTAATTGCACCAGCAAGAAGTATGAAAATAATAAATAATGAAACTAGAGAAATTGCTAATAAAAGGTTAGAAGATTTAGGTTTCAAAGTTACTTTTGGAAAGCACGTTGAAGAATGTGATAATTTTACTTCAAGTTCTATAGAAAGTAGAATAGAAGATTTACACGAGGCTTTTTCAGATAAAAAAGTAAAGGCGATACTTACTGTAATTGGTGGATTTAATTCTAATCAGCTATTAACGCATATAGACTATGATTTAATAAAAGAAAATCCTAAGATTTTTTGTGGCTTTTCAGATATAACAGCCTTATCTAATGCTATTTTTGCAAAGACTGGCTTAGTTACTTATTCTGGCCCACATTATTCAAGTTTTGGCATGAAATATGGGTTTGAATATACTTTAGATTATTTTAAGAAAATGTTCTTAGAATCTGAAGAAATCGAAATAACTTCTTCTGAAGTTTGGAGTAATGATCCTTGGTTTGCTGATCAAGAAAAACGTGAATTCTTTAAGAATAAAAAGATGCATTGTATAAACGAAGGAAAGGCGCAAGGTAAGATTATAGGTGGAAATCTTTCGACATTATCTTTACTTACTGGAACTGAGTATATGCCTAAGTTTGATAAAAACACTATTTTGTTTATTGAGGATGATGGGCTAGTAACTGGTGCGGCTTACTTAGCTGAGTTTGACAGAATGTTACAAGCTTTAATTCATCAAAAGAATTTCTCAAATGTTAAAGGAATTGTACTAGGCAGAGCAGAAAAAGCTAGTGATATGAGTCATGAAAAATGGGAAATGCTGATAAAGAATAAAAAGGAACTTGAAAATATTCCTGTTATTTGTGATGCTGATTTTGGTCATACTACACCTATATTTACTTTCCCAATAGGTGGGACAGCTAAATTAGAGTGCAATAAAGATGAAATAAAGTTATCTATTAAAGATTAATTGGAGGGTTAAAATGAAACCTGAATTAAAAGCAGAACTAAATAAAATTTGCGAGGAGTTTACTATTTCCAGAGAAAACTTGTCGCAAATTTCTGATGCTTTTTATAAAGACATGAATGAAAAAACAATGTTAAAAATGCTTAAAAGTTATATTACTGTAAGCGATGAAAAACTTATTCCAAACGAGTATTTGGCAATAGATATAGGCGGGAGTAATATACGAATAGCAAAGTTTAGTATTGAAGAAAATGATGTGATTTTTAAGAAGATAATTAAATTTCCACTAAGAACTAGGTTTAGGAATTATACTTCTAACAAGTATTCGCTTAAAGATTTAATTATAAAGGCATTAAAAAAGATGAAACCTTATATAAGTAGGAGTAAGATGTATTTTTTAGCTGTTACTGTGTCTTTTGGGATTGATTCAAAGAGCAAAACAGAAGCGAATATAGTTGAACTATCGAAAGGTTTTAAATTAAAAGAAACTATAAATAGAAATATATATGAAATATTAATGCAAGCGATATTTTCTGCTAAGCTAAATATAGTACCTATGGCTATTATAAATGATTGTGTTGCGACATTAGTTACAGGTAGATTTTATGATAAAACCGCAGATATTGCTTTAATAGTAGGAACTGGTCATAATGCTTCGTTTATAAATAATGAAAAAGAAGTAATTAATATTGAAAGTGCTAATTTTAACAAAAATATTCCGCTTACTACTTTTGATAATAAATATTTAGAAAAAATATCTGGTGAAGCAAATAAGCTATTTGAAGTTCTTATAGGCGGAAAATATATAGGGAAAATTGCTGATGAGATAATTAAAGATTTAATAAAGAGAAAGTTATTAAATAAGTGCGTAGAAATAAATACAAAGGTTTTGGTATCTTGCGTTAATGAAGATAAAGACTTTTTATTACCAGAAGAGCAAAGAGAAGTTATAAAAACGGTTGGAGAATTATTATTTACTCGTGCTGCAAAGCTTATTGTGGCAGAAATTTGTGCAATTATTAAGTATATAGACAAAGATTTAGTAAATGAACATACTATAATTTTTGATGGCTCTGTTTATGAAAAATGTGATTTCTTTAAGGAAGAGATAAGTAGAGAAATAAATGAAGTGTTTGGAGAAAATGCTTCTAAGATAAGTCATAAATTAATAAAAGATGCTTCAATTATTGGCCCAGTAATAGTTGAAGCGAGTGTTTAAATTTGATGTTTAGGTAATACAAGGGAGTGATTTCCCTTGACAAGTTTACATAAAAATATTATAATACATTTGTTAGGTTTAAGGAATATAGCACCTAGTATAATGGGTGCGGACGTGAAGAAAGGAAGAAAAATGGAAGAAGTGGAAAAAAAGCAGGAAGTAAGACCGAGCAAATATCAGGGAAAGCAATATGCTATCTTTTCTGTAAAGAACAAAAGGGGATATGAAATAAGTAGGTTTGCAGCTCGCTTTTCCAAGCGAGAAGGTTTTTATTACTGCTATAGTAGTAGGCGGCTCTCCAGTGCGAAGGATAAGATATTCTGCCGTCGCCCGACTTGGGCAGATGTGGCAGCTGGAGCGGTTTATCTTCTCAACCGTATGAAGGCCGGACAGTGGGAAGAGTTCGGAAAGCTTAGGGATTACTCTATCCAGCGTGACCAAGAGGTCGATTTGCGTTTCTCTCCGGTATTGGTAGGAAAGACGAGTAGGGTCCTTCTGCCTGTTACCATTGAGGATACAGGCGAGATTATGGAAGACAACTTCCATTTGTCTTATTCCACGGCGATGAAGATCTTGCTTGTTCTGATGAAGACCAAGCAGGATGGGGCAACATGCCCTGACACCGCCAAGGTGGAGGTGCTGAAAGGAATTGACTAATTAAAATGGTTCGGAACAAAAAATTGTTCCGGACCATTTTTTTAGTTTTGTTATTGCACTTTTTGTATAAATATTATAAAATAGTGATGGTTATTATAACTAATTTTAGGAGATATTTATGAGAATAATTTCGGGAAAGTGTAGGGGCTTGAATTTGAGCACGTTAAAGGGCGATAATACTAGACCTACATTAGACAGAGTAAAAGAATCAGTTTTTAATATACTTGGAAATAAGTTAGACGATTTAATAGTTTTAGATTTATTTGCTGGAAGTGGTGCTCTTGGATTAGAGTCATTAAGCCGAGGTGCAAAGTTTTGTTATTTTGTAGATTCTTCTAAAGAAGCAATAGATATTATAAAGAAAAATGTAGCTAAATGTAGAGTAGAAGATAAATCAGAGATATTAAATAATAATTTTGAAATAGCATTAGAAAAGTTTAAAGATAATATTTTTGATTTAGTTTTTTTAGATCCACCTTATGGAAAAGATCTTGGTGTACAAGCTATAAGTAAGTTAAAAAGGGTGGTAAAGGATGATGTTATAATAGTTTTAGAAACAGATTCTATAGATATTGTTCCTGATACTATTGATTGTTTTGAAAGATATGATTCTAGAAAGTATGGTAGAGTAATTATTTCGTTTTATAGGAAGGCGGTTTTGTAATATGGAGGTTCTTAATGCGTTAGAAAAAGCTGAGGATTTAATCGAAAAGGGTTGGAGTGTTTTTGGCATTTCAGTTATTAATAAAAGTGAGATGCTAGAATTATTAAAAGAAATAAGAGTAAAACTTCCTGATGAAGTAAAACAAGCTAAATGGATAAAAGAAGAACGTCAAAGAATTTTATTAGAGGCCCAAAAAGAGAGTGAAACTATTGTAAAAGAAACTGAAAATAGAATCGCTTCTATGGTTGACGAAAACGAAATTACGCGTAAAGCTTATGACCAAGCAAACGAGACGATTATAAATGCACAAAAGACCGCTCGTGAAATAAGAGCCGGTTCATTAGATTATGCAGATGAAATTTTAGCTAAATTACAAGATAATTTAAAAGATACATATTTATTATTAAATAAAAATAGAGAGGAAATAAAGGTAAGTAAGTAGATGTTTGAAGAGTTTAATAAAATTGAAAAACCAGAGCTTTTGAATCCACTTGTGCTTGCATATATTGGAGATGCAGTTTACGAGGTTTATGTAAGAGTATATATTGCTAAAAAAGGGGAAATAAAAACCAATACACTTCATAAAGCCTCAATTTCTTTTGTCTCTGCACATGCTCAATCAGATATTTTAGAAGAAATAGAGGATAGTTTAACTGAGGAAGAATTAAATATAGTAAGACGTGGAAGAAATGCTCATTCAAATACAATACCTAAAAATGCATCAATAGCAGATTACAAAAAAGCAACTGCTTTTGAGGCTTTAATTGGGTATTTATTTTTAAAAAATGATATTAAAAGGTTAGAGGAAATTATAAAAATCACATTAGAAAAAAATAGTTAAGAGGAGAATCAAATGGGGAAAACTGTTAAAAGTCAAACCTTTTCAAAGGGTATTATTGTATTGTTTTTTTCTCAAATAGTCATAAAGCTTTTAGGGTTCGTTTATAGAGTAATTATAACTGGAATGGATGGTTTTGGAGATATAGGAAATAGTTATTACGGAGCAGCTTTCCAATTCTATACAGCAATCCTTGCTATATCTACCGTTGGTATTCCATCTGCGGTTGCTAAACTTGTTTCAGAAAAAGTTGCTTTAAAAGACTATAAAGGTGCTCATAAAATTTTTAGAACTGCATTACTATTGTTTATTACTATAGGTGTATTTGGAACCTGTATTATGTACTTTGGTGCAGATATTATGGCAGGATGGATTGAAAATCCAGGAGTGGCATATTCACTAAAATCATTATCATTTTCAATATTCTTTGTAGCTATTGCTTCGATAATAAGAGGCTATTTCCAAGGTTATTGCGATATGAAGCCTCAAGCAAATTCTCAAATACTAGATCAACTTGCAAAATGCTTCTTTACGATTTGGCTTGCATGGTTTGCCGGCCAACATATAGTCGAATTTGCAGCTGTTTTTGGACTTACATTAAACGAAGATGTAAGAGCACAACTTATGGCAGCAGCTGCTACATTTGGTTCTACAATTGGTACAATTATTAGTGTTACTTACCTATATATTTATTATAAGAGAAGACAAAAGGATATTAAAAACAATGTAAATACTGCAGAAGTACTTTCTAATGAAAGTAGGAAGTTAATATCTTTAAAATTACTTTCATTATCTCTTCCTATTATGCTTGGGTCGGTTATAACTTCTATTGCAGGGTTAGTTAATGTGTTTACCGTTATGCCAAGACTTTTGGTTGCGGGAAAAACTGCAGAAGAAGCTAAAATTCTATATGGAATGATTACAGGTAAGAGTGATACACTTCTTAATTTACCACTTGCTCTTAATGTAGTTTATGCAACGAGTTTAGTACCTAATATATCCAAAGCATTTGCGTTAAAAGATTATAAAGACGCGGCTAATAAGATTAATTTTTCTTTGTTTTCTACTGTGTTAATTACTTTGCCAGCTGCTGTTGGTATTTCGGTATTAGCAGATCCTATAATAAAAATGTTATTCCCAACAGCACCTTTAGGTGGCTTCTATATTAGGGTTAGTGCATATGCGGTTATTTTTATTGCATTAGCTCAAACTTTAGCTGGTGCATTACAAGGAATGGGTAAGGTAGCTGTGCCTGCAATAGCTTTATTTACAGGCGCAACATTAAAATATATACTAAACTATTTCTTGGTGGCACAAGATAAAATAAACATTTTTGGTTTCCAAATGGAAATGAATGTAATGGGTGCTGCATATAGCACAATAGCATGTTATTTCGTTACATTTTTAATCAGTTTTACAATACTTAATAGAAAAATAAAATTAAATTTAAATTATATAAAATGTTTTGTAAAACCAGCGATTTGTTCGGCAGTAATGGGATTAGTTGCGTATTTGACATATAGAGGATTCTATCTTGTGTTTGCAAATTATACTTTAAGACATATTGTTGGAATAGCAAGAGCTATTAAATATGCTAATTTGGGTACTACGTTATTAGCAATATGTGTGGCTGGAGTTGTTTATGGACTTATGGTGTTACTAATTCACGCTTTTTCAGATGAAGAAATAGTAAGATTGCCAGTTGTAGGGAAATTATTTAAGAAAATATATAAAATTTAAAAAGGGATTTAAAAATGGATAAAATAATAATTAGTGGCGGAACTGGAGTTGGAAAGACTACCAGACTTATAAATGAATATAAAAAGCTTATAGATAGCGGAGTTAAAAGTGAAGAGATTCTTGTATTACTCATGAATAGGAATCAGTCTCTTAGTTGGAGAGAAAAAAGTACTTTTAATATTTCTGGTAAGCTTGTTCGTACGTCTTTTTTTGGCTTCGTTCAAAATGAAATCACTACATTTTATCCTATTATTTTAAAAAACTCACCAGAAATAAAAGAGAAGACCGTTAAACCTGTGTTTTTAACTTTTGAATCATCTCAATATCTTTTGTCGATGCTTGTAAGTTCTAGAAGAAATCTTAGTAGTGGTCTCGATTCTATTTCAGATAGAGATAGTAAGATAGCAATAGATATTTCATCAGATTTTGTAAAGGCTGTAGCAGCTTCACTATCTTATAAAGATATTGGTGCAAGGCTTTATAGTGCGTTAGAAATTCAAAATGATGAAAAAAAGGCTATTTTTGCTGAGGTAGATAAGATAATTGAAGATTATAGAAAAAGATGTTTAGAATGTGGAGTTATGGATTTTGCTATGGCTATTGATTTCTATAATTCTATTTTGCTTAAAGATGAAGAATATATTAGTTCTTTAAAGAAAAGATATAAATACTTAATTGTAGATAATCTCGAGGAAGTGGTGCCAGTTCAAGCTGACTTTATTTCTATGTTTTTAGATATAGTAGAAGGTGCATATATCTCTTATAATAAAGATGGCGGATACGGCAGTATTTTTGGTGGTAATAAAGAATATGTGGAAAATGTAGTCTTAAAAAAATGCAAGATAGAAAATATAGAAGAGAAGCCTTTTACATGCAAAAAAGAAATGGTAGAGTTTTCTGACATGCTTTTTGATGCAATAACAGAACCAAATAAAGCCAGTAGGCTTAGTGTTGATGGAACTTCTATAATTCGTACACCTGAGGCAGTTTTGCGTTCAGATATGTTAGAGCAAGTAAGCGAAACTGTTATTAATTTATTAGGGAACGGATATAATCCGCAAGATATAGCATTAGTATCGACTTTTGCAGATGTTGTAACAGAATATGTGATTGAGTCAAAATTAAAAAAATATAATGTAAAACTTACTAATATTGCTAGAAAGAGTAGGTTTATAGATAATAAATTTGTTTATGCATTGATTACGTTTGCTTATTTGTGCCATCCAGATGAGAATATAATTCCGACTAAAGATGATGTTAGAGCTTTGGTTGGGATGTTACTTAATATAGATTCTATAAGAAGTTCAATTTTGGCGAATATTGTATGTAGTCAAAATCCTTTTGCGGAATTTCCACCTGTTGAAAGCGAAGATATAATTGATAGGATAGGATATAGCAATGTAAAAAGATATAATTTTATTCGTGACTGGATAAATGAGTATAGAAAAGGCGAACCGATAGATATAGATATTTTCTTCCAAAGGGTATTTACTGAAATTTTACTTGTTTGTGGAGCAGAAGAACAAGATATTATCGATATAAAAAGGCTTATCGATAGTAGTCATAACTTTAAAGAAACTATTTCAAGATTTAATACGCTTGATATTAATAAAGGCTTTTTAACGATGGTTAAGAATGGAGTTAAGTCGGCTGAAAGTATTTTTGATATGGAAGAGCGTGGTGGAGAAAATGAAATAGTTTTATGTACTCCAATGACATATCTTTCGAATTCATTATCTCATAAAGCAATCTTGATGATAGGAATATCAAGCCCTCATTGGATACCAAGATGTGCTAAAGAAATAAGTAATCCTTATGTTTTGTCTCCAACATGGAATGTAGGGGATATATATACAGAGGAGATTGAAGAAGAAAATCAAAAGAAAAATGTAGCAATAGTATTAAGAGCTTTAATAAAAAGATGTAATGAAAAATTTATTACTTTTGAATCTAAATATTCAAGTGATGGATTTGAAAATGACGGAGTTTTAACGACGTTGTTTTAGGAGGAAAGATATGGAAATATTATATGGGCCAAATTTTAATATTGATTCTGAAACAGCGGTTGCAATAGGAAAATTTGATGGAATTCATTTAGGACATAAAAAAATAATCCAAACTTTAAGTGAAGTTTCAAGAAACATGAATTTAAAAAATGTAGTTTATACTTTTGATAAAAATCCTAAATTAGTATTAAATCATGAAAAATTTACTCCACTTATGACTAACGATGAGAAGAGTAAAGCATTAGAAAAGTTTAATATAGATTATTTAGTTTATGAAAATTTTAATGAAAACTTCGCTAATTTATTACCAGAAGAATTTGTGAGAGATATTTTGGTCAAAAAGTTAAATGTCAAAGCGGTTATTATTGGAGAAAATTCGACTTTCGGGAAAGACAGAAGTGGAACCGCAAAATTAATGAAAGAGTTAGGTAAAAAATACGGCTTTCAAGTTTTTGTTGTAGAGTTATTAAAAGAAAACGGGGAAATTATTAGCAGTACTAAATTACGAGAAAAAAGGGGGTAATCCCCCTTTTTTATGTAATAGGAAATTCCTCTAAAAATGCGAATGAAATGAGCATAAAAAAGGTATTTCCTATATCAAAAAGTTACCTTAATAAGTGCAACGAAGTTGCACAAGGTGGCGAAGCCACTTTTTTATTGCATCATTTGCGAAGTTGTAGGACTTGGCGAAGGAGTAGTGGAAGGAGTGTTAGTTAAGTTATTTATGCCATTAGACATATTATCTAACATCTCATTACCATCTATTTTAGTTGGCAAATTATCTTTATTAGTAGAATCCATACCTCTTACAGTTTGATTAATCTGTTGAGGAACAGTACCGCTATTATTAGTACCATTATTCATCCAATTATTCGAGGCCCCCATTACACTTACTAAAAGAACCAAACCAGCTAGTCCTAAAAATACAGCAATCCAGTTTCTGTTATTCATATTTATACCTCATTCCTTTCTTTATTATAAGTTTTAATTACTTATATTTCTTGTTTTAACATAGTAAGTAGTATTTGCAAATTTCCCAAAAATATGATAAAACAATGAAAGAAATTAAATTATTTTTAAAGGAGGCTGAAACTTTGGATACAAATAAAAATAGATATACGTTTGATGATTTTGTAGAAATAATAAGCACGTTGCGTTCGGAAAATGGTTGCCCTTGGGATAGAGAGCAAACCCATGAAAGTCTTAGAAAAAATTTAATTGAAGAGTCTTATGAATTTATACATGAAGTAGATACAAATTCAAAAGAGGGAATGTGTGAAGAATTAGGAGATGTTTTACTTCAAGTTTTATTACATGCACAAATTGCGAAAGATGAGGGAATGTTTGATATAAATGATGTTATAACTGGAATTGCTAAAAAGATGATTAATAGGCATCCTCATGTATTTGGTGAAGAAAAGGCCCAAAATGCTGAAGATGCATTAAAACTTTTTATTCAAAGCAAAAATAAAGAAAAATCATTAAAAAGTAAATCTCAAGCTATGGGGCACGTGACCGAAGATTTACCAGCGCTTATGAAGAGTTATAAAATGTATTCTCACCTTGAAAAAATGCAACCAGAAGTTTTTTCAGGCAAATTTAGTGATTATATAAATAAGGCAAGAGAAGAATTAGATAAATTAGAGAAATCATATAGCCAAAAAGATCAAGATAATTTTGAAGAAGAATTAGGAGATGTTTTAAGTACAGTAGTTTCTTTGGGACATACAATGAAAGTAGATTCTGAGATCGCATTGAACAAAAATTTTAAGAAAATTTTAAATAGAATAGAAAAAATTGAGGAAATTTCATTGAAAAATGAAAAAAATATTGAAAATATGCCAAGTAAAATGTTCCTGGAATATTGGAATAATGCTAAAAGCACGGAAAATTAACATTTTTTCAAAAAAAAGAAGGATATTAGTGAAATATGGAGAAATATATCCATGAAAGTACCGGAAAATGTTACCGGTTCAAGAAAATTTTATAGGAGGAATGAAAAATGAACAAAGCAGATTTAGTTTCTATGATCGCTGCAAAAAGCAATCTAACAAAGAAAGATTCTGAAAGTGCATTAAACGCATTTGTTGAAACAGTACAAGCTGCACTTAAGAAAGGTGAAAAGATCCAATTAGTTGGATTTGGTACATTTGAAGTTCGTAAGAGAGCTGCAAGAACAGGTGTTAACCCTAGAACAAAACAAGCTATCAAGATTCCTGCAACAAAGGCTCCAGTATTCAAAGCTGGTAAATCTTTAAAAGATTCTTGCAAATAATACATAAAAATACGACCTCGATTGATTTCGAGGTCTTTTTCTTTTTAAACAAAAAGATACTTGCATATAAAATAAAAAAATGTTAGACTTTTTTTGAGGAGTAAGATTATGAAAATACTATTAAAAAATATAACTGAAAATTTAATGAATTATGAAGGTAGTATTGAATGTGATAACCTTATAAATAACGGCGATGAAATAGATTTTATAGAACCTATGAAATTTATTGGAACGCTAAAAAAAGGTATGGATTTTGTAGAGATATCTGGTAAAGTTATTTCAAAATTTACTACTAATTGTCACTTATGTGGAGAAAAAACAGAAAAAGAATTAGAGTTTGAAATTTTTGAAACTTATAGAAGAGAACCGGGAGAAGAAGAATATCCGTTAGTTGGAGATGAAATAGATTTTGATGATATGATATTAGAAAATTTCAGACTAAATTTGCCTGTAAAAATTTTATGCAAAGATGATTGTAAGGGAATATGCACTAAATGTGGTAAGAATTTAAATGTCGAAAAATGCAATTGTTCGAATATTGAAAAAACTAATCCAGCATTTGATGTTTTGAATAAATTAATAAAGTAAAAATATTTTTTATAAATTATAAGTTTTTTGTAAATTTTGACGATATTTTATTGTAATGTCAAAGAGTAGTTTAACTTATTTAAACTATACATTATATATTTTACATTAGAAAAAGTGAGGAGTTTTATATGGAGGAAGAAATTGCAGTTCTTGCGAAGATCCCTGTAACGATACCTTTTACAAGTATTTCTTTTAATATTGTAATTACTGAAATAATAGTTACTTCTTGGGTTATTATGGCGCTACTTATATTATGGGCGTTTTTAGCTACTAGAAAAATGAAGGCAGTTCCGACGGGTTTACAAAATTCGGCGGAGGTTGTTGTTGAACTTATAAATAATTTTGTTAAAGGAATAATGGGAGAAAAACATTATAAGGCTTTTGCACCGTATATCGGCACGCTAGGCCTTTATTTGCTATTCTCAAATATTTTAGGTGCTACTTTCTTTGCAAAACCTCCTACGAGGACGTTTGCAGTTCCTGTTGCTTTGGCGATAATGACAATCGTTATTGTTTTGGGTGCAGGTATTAGATATAAGGGACTTAAAGGCTGGGTAAAAGGATTATTTGCGCCTACACCAATCATGTTCCCATTCAATTTACTTGAGTATGCTATAAAGCCGTTATCACTATGCATGCGACTTTTTGGTAATATATTTGGAGCTTATATTTTAATGGAAATGCTAGTTCATTTCCCAATTGCTCCGTCGTTTGCAAGCTTGTATTTTGATTTATTTGATGGCGGACTTCAAGCATTTGTATTTTGTCTTTTAACTACACTTTACATATCCGAAGCAATTGAGGTTGAAGAGTAGTTATTGAAAGGTGGTGAAAGGAATGGAATTAGCAGTTATTGCAAAAGCTATTGCTGTTTTTACTGGTGTTGGTGCCGGAATTGGTATAGGTATTGCCACAGGTAAGGCTGTTGAAGCTGTTTCAAGACAACCAGAAGCAAGTGGAAAGATTCAAACAGTTTTATTATTAGGTGCTGCATTAGCAGAAGCTACAGCTATTTATGGCTTGGTTATTGCGCTTATGCTTTAGTAATTTATGTGAAGATGGGCAAGATTTTTTCTTGCCCTAAAAAGAAATTTTTGGAGGTAAATTATGTTTGCTTTTGATGAAACATTTTGGTCAACATTTGGACTTACAGTAGTAAATTTACTGGTGTTATTTATTGTGTTGAAATTACTTTTATTTAAGCCGGTTACAAAGTTTATTGATAATCGTAATAATAAAATAGAAGAGGCTATTAATTCTGCAAATTCTTTAAAAGAAGAAGTAGAAAATATGAAATTAGAATATGCTGAAAAATTAAAAGGTGCCGGAGAAGAAGGTAAAAAGATTATAGAAGAGCAACGTGCTATGGCAATTGCTGAATATAATGATACCTTAAATACAGCTAAAAATGATGCAAAGACAATTATTGACAGCGCTAGAAAAGAAATTGAAGTTGAAAAAGAAAAAGCTCTAGCTTCTTTAAAGAAAGAAGTTGGAGGACTTGTTATTTCTGCAAGTGAGAAAGTTATTAAGAAAAATATGGATTCAGAAACTAATAAGAAACTTATTTCTGATTTCCTTGAAGATTCCGGAGTAGCGTAAGGAGTGATTTTTAATGTCTGCGATTGAAAGACGCTATGCACAAGCCTTAATGGATGCTATTAAAGATAAAGATGCCAAAATTAAGGCGAGTCATGAATTAGACGAAATTTCTGAGTTATTTAATAGTAACGGTCAATTTAAAAAAGCTTTATTAGATCCTAGAATTAGCTCGAGTGTTAAGACTGGGGTGGTAAAAGAAATTTTTTCAGAAACTAATCCTTTGTTTATTAGTTTTATTAGCTTGTTAATTGACAGAAATAGAATTAAATACATAGACGGAATCGCTAAAGAGTATAGCGAGTTAACAAAGATTATGAATAATGAATTATTTATAAATATAATCAGCGCTAGTTCGCTTGATGATGATGAAATTAACGGTATATCCGATAAATATAAAAAACTTTATAATGCAACTACCGTTAAGTATGATTTGACAATAGATGAAAGTTTACTTGGTGGAGTTAAAGTAGTTGTAGGAAATAAAGTTTATGATGGGAGCTTAAAAACTCAGCTTAGAAATATCTTTTAATTAAGGGGGAGATTTTGGTGACAATAAAACCAGAAGAAGTCAGTGAAATCCTAAGAAAACGAATAGAGGATTACGAATCAAAGGTAATTACCAATGAGGTTGGATACGTTATTCAAGCCGGAGATGGTATAGCTAAGGTTTATGGGCTTGATGATTGTATATGCGGAGAGCTTATTGATTTTGGAGATAACGTTCTAGGAATGGCAATGAACTTAGAAGAGGATAACGTAGGATGCGTTTTACTAGGTGGAGAAAAAGTTGTTAAAGAAGGAACTGAAGCTAAGAGAACTGGGCGTTCTGTTAGTGTGCCAGTTGGAGAAGAAATAATAGGAAGAGTAATAGATGCTGTTGGAAGACCAATAGACGGTAAGGGTGATTTTAAGGTAGAAAGTTACCGCGATGTTGAATTCTTAGCACCTGGTGTTACCACTCGTGAATCGGTTAATAAACCTCTTCAAACTGGTATCTTAGCTATCGATTCAATGACACCTATTGGACGTGGTCAACGTGAATTAATAATAGGAGATAGACAAACTGGTAAAACTGCTATTGCAGTTGATACAATTATAAATCAAAAAGGTGAAGATGTAATTTGTATATATGTAGCAATTGGTCAAAAAGGTTCTTCTGTAGCTGGTGTCGTTGAAACATTAAAACGTCATGGCGCTATGGATTATACTATTGTTGTATCTGCTACAGCAAGTGATCTTGCACCTGCACAATATATTGCTCCTTATGCTGGTTGCGCTATTGCTGAGTATTTTATGTATGAAAAACATAGAGATGTATTAATTGTTTATGATGATTTATCTAAGCATGCACAGGCTTATCGTGCAATGTCTTTGCTACTAAAAAGACCACCTGGACGTGAGGCTTATCCTGGAGACGTATTCTATCTCCATTCAAGACTACTCGAGCGTGCTGCTAAGATGGATAAGGAACATGGAGGCGGTTCAATTACAGCTCTTCCTATAATTGAAACATTGGCAGGAGACGTTTCGGCATATATACCTACAAACGTTATTTCAATTACTGATGGTCAAATTTACTTAGAGAGTGAGTTATTCTTCTCTGGTCAAAGACCTGCTGTTAATGCTGGACTTTCAGTATCTCGTGTTGGTGGTGCTGCTCAAATTAAGGCTATGAAAAAGTTAGCAGGTCGTATAAGAATTGACCTTGCTCAATATAGAGAACTTGCTGCTTTTGCTCAGTTCGGTTCAGACTTGGATAAATTTACATTAGATAAATTAAAACAAGGGCAAAGAACTCTAGAAACATTAAAACAACCACAATATAATACATTAGCTGTTGAAAAACAGGTAGTTATATTATATGCAGTTGTTAATGGTCATTTATCTGATGTAGAAGTAAAAGATGTTGCTGAATTTAATGCGGGGCTAATAAAACATATTGAAACCAAATGTCCTGAAATTTTAACAACTATAAAAGAAACTAAAGAAATAAAACCAGACCTAGAAGAAAAATTACTTAAGGCTATTGATGATTTTAAAGCTTGGTTCAAGGTATAATTTGAAGTTTTTATTTAATTATAGTCAGCGGGTGAAAATATGGAATTTGGTTGTGGCTGTTATACTATAATACTCCTTATTAGTGGAATTTTGTCCAGTTTAACATTTAAAGATAAGGCAATTGGTATTGGAATTTTTGTATTACTTTTGGCAGTAGCAGTTGGTTATCTAAAAATTAGGGATAAGATAGCTAACAGCGTAAATGAGAAAATGTCAGAGGATACCCGTAAAAAGGTTAATGTTGCGAAAAGGATATGTAATATAATCATTGTGTGCATACTTATTGTTTTTATATGGCAATTATTTATTGCGACTACTTATTTAGGCAAGGGTGTGCTGTATTTAGGAGAGTATATATTAAATGAAATAAGAGAGTTTTTTAAACATTTCTATTAATAAAAAGTAATTTGTATGGGTAGCATTAATTCCCAATATAAAGGGGGGAGAATATGTCTAATGCTAGAGAGATAAAGCTTAGAATTAAGGGTATAAATGAAACTAAAAAGATAACAAAAGCTATGAAGTTAATATCTGCTTCTAAGTTAAAGAAAGCAAAACAGATGCATGAAGCAACTATGCCTTTCTTTAGGCGCGTTCAAGATATTATGACAGATATATTGGCTCATTTACCAGATATTGAGTCTGTTTATTTTAGAAAAGCAGAGGATAAACTAGATAAAAAGAGCGGATATATAGTTGTGGCCTCAGATAAAGGTTTAAATGGTGGATACAACCATAATATAATAAAACTTGCTAATAGTGTTATAAAGAAAGAGAATTCTGTGGTATTTCCGGTTGGAAATGTTGTACTAAACCAAATGATAAAACAAGGGTATAATACTGTAACTGATTTTGGATATGACGGAGAGATTAATGATATAGCGGTTGCTCAATCTGTTGCTGATCATCTTATTGATTTGTTTAAAGCTGGTGAGATTGATGAATTATATTTAATATTTACAGAGATGGAATCTGCAATTTCTTTAAAACCACGTATTATGAAGTTACTTCCACTAGAAAAGACTGATGTTATAAATCCAGAAAAAGAAATAGATAGATTTATGAAATTATCTTTAGAGCCAACACCAGAAGAGGTGTTTGACGTTCTTGCTAGTAAGTTTGTAAAAGGAATTTTATATTCTGGATTTATTGAAGCATACGTTAGTGAACATTCTGCTCGTATGAATGCTATGGATAATGCTACAAGCAATGCAGAGAAGATAGTTAACAAATTAACGTTAAACTACAATAGGGCTCGTCAGGCAGCAATTACTCAGGAAATCTCTGAGATTGTTGGTGGGGCTGCTAGTGTTTAAAATGTCGCTTTTTATGCGACCTAAAAAAATGTAAAAAGTCTATAATTAAAATAGATAGGTAAATTGATAGGAGGATAAAAAATGGGTGAAGGTAAATTAACTCAAATAATTGGAGCGGTACTGGATATACGGTTTGAAAAGGAGGAATTACCAGCTCTGTATAACGCAATTCATATTCCGTATCAAGATTCGTATGTTGTTGCTGAGGTTATGCAACACTTAGGAAATGATACCGTACGTTGTGTTGCTATGTCTGCAACAGAAGGCCTACAAAGAGGAATGAAAGCAATAGATACGGGGGCACCTATTAAAGTTCCTGTTGGAAAAGAGGTTTTAGGTCGAGTATTTAATGTACTTGGAAATCCAGTAGATAATTTAGGTGATC
>JAEEGK010006024.1_pt1 | contig 29208 bp, 17 predicted proteins | sample 8958771 | NCBI WGS metagenome assembly JAEEGK01 (sample SAMN16246547, study PRJNA631951) | gut metagenome | biome: gut microbiome; feature: rumen; material: SC-attached | host: Bos | place: Iran: Karaj | collected 2018-10 | reverse complement strand
CATTATAGACGCCAACTACGGCGAGGCCGTTGAAAAGCCGGCCGACCCGGAGCGCGAGGGCTACACCTTTGCCGGCTGGAGCGACAGCATACCGGCCGTGATGCCGGCGCGCGACTTGAGAATCAAGGCGTTGTGGACAGTGAACCAGTACACAATCAAGTTTGAGACCGACGGTGGCAGCGCTGTTGACAGCATAACAACGGATTACGGCACCAAGATTGCCGCGCCGGAGAATCCGACCAAGGAGGGCTACACCTTCGCTGGATGGGATCCCGAGCTTCCGGCCACGATGCCTGCAGAGCTGACAGTCTGCACTGCGCAGTGGAGCCTGAACGCACACAATATTATATATGTGGTTGACGACACCGTTTATACCACCATCGACAGCGTGAACTACGGCGATGAGATTGAGCCGATAGACGCACCCGAAAGGACCGGCTACACCTTCAGCGGATGGCAGAACGTGCCTGCGACGATGCCCGACAGCACCGTCACCATTACCGGCGGCTTCACGGTTAACCAGTACACCATCAAGTTTGAGACCGACGGCGGAAGCAAGGTTGACAGCATAACAATGGACTACGGAGCAAAGGTTACAGCACCTGAGAATCCGACCAAGGAGGGCTACACCTTCACGGGATGGGATCCCGAGCTTCCGGCCACGATGCCTGCCGAGCTGACAGTCTGCACTGCACAGTGGAGCCTGAACGCACACAATATTATATATGTGGTTGACGACACCGTTTATGCCACCATCGACAGCGTGAACTACGGCGATGAGATTGAGCCGATTGACGCACCCGAAAGGACAGGCTACACCTTCAGCGGATGGAAGTTCAACGGCAAGGATGAGCTGCCGAAGACGATGCCCGACAGCGACATCACTATTACCGGCGGCTTCACTGTTAACCAGTACACCATCAAGTTCGAGACCGACGGCGGAAGCAAGGTTGACAGCATAACAACGGACTACGGCACCAAGATTGCCGCACCTGAGAATCCGACCAAGGAGGGCTACACCTTTGCCGGTTGGAAGCCAGAGCTTCCGGCCACAATGCCTGCCGAGCTGACAGTCTGCACTGCACAGTGGAGCCTGAACGCACACAATATTATATATGTGGTTGACGACACCGTTTATGCCACCATCGACAGCGTGAACTATGGCGATGATATTGAGCCGATTGACGCACCCGAAAGGACCGGCTACGTGTTCAGCGGATGGCAGAACGTGCCTGCGACGATGCCCGACAGCACCGTCACCATCAGCGGCTGGTTCACCGCGGGCTCTGTAACGCTCACGTTCACAGACGAGAACGGCGAGAACCCGATTGTGATTGCCGGCAACTACGGCGAGAAGGTTAAGATGCCGGAGAACCCGACACGCACAGGCTACACCTTCGCGGGCTGGACACCTGAGGTACCGGCCACAATGCCGGCCGAGGACGCCACCTTCAAGGCCACCTGGAGTGTTAACCAGTACACTATCAATTTCGACACCGACGGCGGAAGCAAGGTTGACAGCATAACAATGGACTACGGCGCAAAGATTGCCGCGCCGGAGAATCCGACCAAAGAGGGCTACACCTTCGCGGGATGGGATCCCGAGCTGCCCGAGACGATGCCTGTAAACGGAGCGACCTACACGGCGCAATGGACTGTGAACCAGTACACCATCAAGTTTGAGACCGACGGCGGAACCGAGGTTGACAGCATAAAGATGAATTACGGAGCGTCGGTTACAGCACCTGAGAATCCGACCAAAGAGGGCTACACCTTTGCCGGTTGGAAGCCGGAGCTACCGGCCACAATGCCAGCAGAGCTGACAATCTGCACGGCACAATGGAGTCTGAACTCACACAATATTATATATATGGTTGAAGACACAGTCTATGCAACCATAAAGGATGTGGCATACGGCACAGAGATTGAGCCTGTTACGATTGCCAGCAAGCCGGGCTACGACTTCAGCGGCTGGATGCTCAACGGCAAGGACGAGATGCCGAAGACAATGCCCGACAGCACTGTTGTGCTCAGCGGCAAGTGGACGGCAAGCGACAAGACCGAGTACACGGTGATTGTCTATGTTCAGAACGCCGACAACAAGGAGTATGGCGAGCTGCCGGAAAGCAGCGAGACCTACTACGGCACCACCGGCACTATGACCAACTATGAGCCGGAGGAGCGCGAGGGCTTCGGTGCGGATGTTTCGCAGAAAGAAATCAGCGGCGACGGCTCGACGAAGATTTATGTCTACTACAACCGCATCAGCTATGAGATGAACTGGGGTGCCAACGGCGGCCAGTTTGAGGAAGGCACGACAATGGTGTTTGACACGCTCGCCTACGGAGCGAAGGTTGCAATGCCGAAGAGTCCGACCAGGGAGGGCTACACCTTCGCGGGCTGGAGCGACACACTGGCAACAATGCCGGCTTCGAACGTAACCGTCACGGCGAAGTGGGAAATCAACAAGCACACAATCACATACACAATTGACGGCGAAGTCTATGTAACCGAAAAGAACGTGGTTTACGGAACTGAGATTAAGCCGTTTGATGGTCCCGAAAGGGAGGGCTACACCTTCATTGGATGGAAGTATGACGGCAAGGAGAAACTGCCGGAGACAATGCCCGACAGCGATGTCGTGTTCACCGGCACGTGGTCGGCAAACGACATTGTCTACGTTGTTGAGCACCTGCAGGCTGACCTGAGCGGCGAGTACACCATTCTGGCACAGCGCGATACGCTTACAGGCAAGGCTGGAGCCCAGACCGACGCCAAGGCTGAATCGTTCACCGGCTTCGAGGCCCAGATATTCAGCAACGTTGAGATAGGAACCACCGACTTTAAGACAACGGTTGTCATCAACTACAAGCGCTTGAGCTACACACTGACTTGGGACGCCAACGGCGGCACCATCGACGGCAAGAGCGACAGCACCCAGACACTTCTGTTTGGGGCGCCGATAGTTGCTCCGACAGTTGAGCGCACAGGCTACGAGTGCAGCGGCTGGGCCGGTCTGGAAGTTGAGACTATGCCAGCCAAAAACCTCTCGGTTGCGGCCTTGTGGGGCGCAGGCGAGGTTATCTACACCATTGAGCACAAAGGCGAGGGAGTAAACGGCGAATACACCATCATTGAGCAGAATACGAAAACCGGAACGACCGGCGAGCAGACAAAAGCCGCTCCGAAAGAGTTCCCGGGCTTTACCGCACCTGCAAGCATCGGCCAGCAGACAATCAAGGCCGACGGCTCGACAGTGGTTGAAATCCTCTACACCCGCAACAGCTATTACGTAATCTGGAACGCCAACGGCGGAACCATCGATGGCAAAGCGGCTGACACAGTGTCGGTTAAATATGGCGCGAACATCAGCAAGCCTACCAATCTGGTACGCAAGGGCTACTCGTTCAGCAGCTGGACGCCGGAAGTTCCGGCCCAAATGCCGGCCAGGGACACCACCTTCAGCGCCAAGTGGGATACGCTGACCTACAGCATCACCTTCAAGGATACCGCGGGCAGCACATTCGCGATGGCAAACCCGACGGCGTACACCGTCAACGACACAATCGTAATCGAGAATCCTGAGAAAGAAGGTTACACCTTCCAGGGCTGGACTGGCGGCAAGTGGACAACAGCCACCAAGGATATTGTTATCTTGAACGATACAGGCCGCATTGAGCTGAAAGCCAATTGGAACGCCGATGTAACCTTATACAAGGTTCTGCACAAATATGAAAATCTTACCACAGGCTACACTGTTGAAACTGAGCGTCTTTCGGGCTTGACCGGCAGCACGACAACGGCTCAGCCGCAGCCGCGTACCGGATTCACGGCTCCCGAGCTTGCCAGCATTCAGCAGCAGACAATCCGCCCGGGCAGCGACACCACAACAATCGAAATCGTCTACACCCGCAACAGCTATGACCTGACTTGGAAGGATGGCGATGAAACTATTGACACCGAGCACATTAGGTTTGAGGCCGTAGTGACAATGCACAGCTCGCTCACCCTTGACGGTTACACTTTCAAAGGCTGGAGCGACACTCTGACCACAATGCCGGCCGCAAGCACCACACTGACAGCCGTTTGGGCAATCAACCAGTACACCATCACCTTCGAATCGAATGGTGGCAGCGCAGTTGCCTCAATTACTGCCGATTACGATGCCGCTGTTACGGCACCGGCCGACCCGACCCGCACAGGCTACACCTTCAAGGGCTGGGCAACCACGGCAACCGCAACGGCCGACGATGTTGTGGCAATTGCAAGCAAAATGCCGGTTGGCGGCGCAACATACTTCGCCGTTTGGGCTATCAACCACTACACAATTGCGGTTACGGCTGCAAACGGAACAGTTAGCGGCACAGGCGATTATGAGTACGGCCAGACCGTAACGCTCACCGCCACAGCCGCTGCTCATTATCACTTTGTGAACTGGAACGGCAAAAATGAGCTGACCAACCCGACTATCAGCTTCACAGCCACTAAGGACAGCTCGCTCACGGCCAACTTTGCCATCGACCAGTTCACCGTGAACTTTGGCCCGGCCAACGGCGAAGGCGGCACAGTTACCGCAACAGCCAACGGCTCAACCATTGCTAGCGGCAGCAAAGTTGACTACGGCACCGAGCTGACACTCACCGCCGAAGAATCTGCCAGCGGCTACTATTTCTTCCGCTGGAGCGATGACCAGACCACCAACCCGCGCACCCTCACAATTGTGAAAGACTCCACCATTGGCGCGGTGTATAAGAAAGAGTTCATTGCTGCCGACGGCTTAAAATACACACTCACAAGCAAAACAACCGTTAGTGTTGGCAAAGGCTCAACCGCACCAGTAGGTGAGCTCGACATTCCGGCTACTATAACTGATGCCGATGGCGACTCATTCAGCGTAACAGGTTTGGCTTACCAAGCTTTCAAAGATTGCAGCGGTTTGACATCGGTAACCATTCCCGAAGGCGTGACAAGCATTGGGCAAGCTGCGTTCTCGTATTGCAACAATCTTACATCGGTAACCATTCCTGAAAGCGTCACAAGCATTGGCAAGGGAGCGTTCCAAAATAGCGGCAATTTGACATCGGTAACCATTCCCGACAACGTAACAAGCATTGGTGATGGTACGTTCGCTGGTTGTAGCAGTCTGAAATCAATAGACCTTCCCGAAGGCTTGACTAGCATTGGAACTCAAGCGTTCAGCGTTTGCCGCAGTCTGACATCGGTAACCATTCCCGACAACGTAACAAGCATTGGGCAAGATGCGTTCTCGTATTGCACCAGTCTTACATCGGTAAGCATTCCTAAAAGTGTAACAAGTATTGGCGAAAAAGCGTTCCGTAGTTGCAGCAATATGACATCGGTAACTCTGCCAATCACTTGCACCACTGTTGGCACTGACGCATTCAGCGATTGCTCGAAACTGACAATCTACTGCCAGGCAGCAACCGCGCCGGAGAACGTGCCGAGCGAGCAGGCGAAACTCAACTGCAGGCCTCTCAAGATTAAGTCGGCAGATGAGACTCTGGGCACAGCAGCATTTGCAACCGTGGGCGGAATCGCCGCCGACGGCTCAACGTGGTTTGCTGCTGGCGATGCAATCACTCTGCAAGCCACACCAAAGGGTGAGAGCTATGAGCTTGACAAATTCACAGTTAACGGCGAGGAAATCGGCAATCCTTACACAGTGACTGAGGACGCCACCATCACGGCAGTGTTCAAGAAGAAGAGCTTCACGGTGACGGCAACAGTAAACAGCGCCGCGATGGGAACAGTGACGGGCGGCGGCTCGTTTGAGTACGGCGGCACCACAATACTCACCGCCACTGCGGCCACCGGCTACAAGTTTGTGAGCTGGAGCGACGGCAGCACAGAGAACCCGCGCACGCTCAGCAATCTGACAGCCGATACCGAATTTGAGGCCACCTTTGAGCCGATTAAATACACCATCACCTTTGTTGACGAGACCGGACAAACACTGGCCTCATCGGAGGTGGATTACGGAACAATGCCCGAATACACCGGCTCGGCCCCGACCAAGGCCTCAACAGCCCAATACACCTACACATTCAGCGGCTGGAATCCTGAGCTGGCCACCGTGACAGGCGACCAGACCTACACCGTGGTGTTCACTCCTGTGCTGCGGCAATACACCGTGATCACACCCGAGGCCTACAACGGCACCGTTACGGGCGCGGGAACATACGACTATGGCACCCAGGTAACCATTACGGCCACACCCGATGCACACTACCAGTTTGTGAGCTGGAACGGCAACATCGAGTTGGGTGGCCCAACAGCCAGCTTCACGGTGACGAAAGACACCACGCTGGAAGCCACCTTTGAGCCCATTATGTACGCGCTCAGCTGGGATGCCAACGGCGGCAGCGATTTGACCGGCTCGTACACCATCGGCAGGTTGCCATTCGGCGAGTCAATCAGCGCTCCCGACGCACCCACACGCGCGGGCTACCAGTTCCTTGGCTGGGCAACCACGGCCGATGCCACCGAAACAGTAACGGTGCCCGCAACAATGCCCGATACCGATGTGACATATTATGCAGTATGGAAACTGCTCACAACGCTCTATGTAGCTCCGGAGGCAGGCTCGCCGGCACTCGGAACGGCCGAGAAACCGTTTGGCTCGATTGCCGATGCTGCGGCGGCGATGAACAGCGACACCGCCAACTACACCATCCGCATCAGCGGCAAGATTGCCGGCACACAGAAACTTGCCAACACATTGAACGGCCGGGCCAAGAGCATCACCCTCTGCGGCCTCACGGGCAACACCGCCGACAGTCTCTATGGCAACAACGCGGGCACGGTGCTTATCGATAGCACCACTGTTCCGGTAACGATTAAGAACCTGAAGATTTCGGGCGGAAACGCTGAAAAAGGCGGCGGCATCATAGTGGCTTCAGGAGCCACAGTTACGCTTGAAAGCGGAGCACTGATTGGCGGAACAGCCGGCACTGCAGCAGCAAGCAGCAACTCGGCTTGTGCAAACTCCGCGCAGCAGGGTGGTGGCGTTTATAGCGAGGGAACGCTCATTCTGAAAAACGGCTCCGCAGTAATTTATAATTATTGCGATAATGGAGGCGGCATCTTCAGTAGCGGAGGCTCGCTCACAATAGAGGATGGCGCGAAAGTCAACCTTAATGGTGGCGGCGGTATCGTATTAAACGGTTCTGCATTCGCAATGACCGGCGGCGAGGTATGCAATAATAACAGCAGCAATGGTGCTGGCGGAATCTATATTTTGGGCACCTGCCCCGATGTGATGACCATAAGCGGCGGAACAATTTCCGGGAACTCAGTTGGTAGCGATGGCGGCAGCGGCGGAATTTATTATACTGGCGGCAAGACACTTTCCATCAGCGGCACTGCTGTAATCAGCGGCAACCATTCGGTTTACGAAGGTGGCGGCATAAGAAATTCCTCTGGTTTGCTTGCCCTGAGCGGTGGCACAATCAGCGGTAATTATAGTGAAATAGCAGGCCGGTCGGGCGGAGGAATTGCTGCTATAGGCAGTGGCTATATAACAATAAGCGATTCCGCTTACATCCCGTCGGGGGCAACAATAAACGGAACGTTCAAGACCGGATTAGGTTGCAACGATGTCTTGCAAAACTGGGGTTCAATTACAGTTGTAGGGGCTATTACACCATCTGCGGCTTGTAACAACGGCATTGTGGCAAACATCACTCCACGAAATTATGAAAATGGTAATCAGCTGCTTCTGCTTGCCGACACTGTCACCACAACCACCCTTGCGGCCGAGGTTGGCAAGTTCCGCGTTTCCGACACCGACACCACCGACCTGACAGTGTGGTACATTGACGCCGAAGGCAAGCTGCAGTCGGCAGAGTTCACCGGCACAGGCTACCAGCGGATGCCCGCCGGAACCAACGGCACGGCTGGCGACACCGCCACCTACGCACTGTTTGGCGACTGGCCGCAAACCATCAAGGCCAACGGCGTTACGGTGAACGAGCGCGCAGCCCTGAAGCGCGGCGCACTCACCTACTACCTTGGCAGCGATGGCGAGTGGTATGTGAAATGCACAGAGGAGGCCATCTACGACGGCTCTGTTGTAACCTATTCCGACGGAACCAGCATTAGAGAAGGTTATGAAAAATACTTCAAGGTGGAGCCGATAAAGTGGCGAGTGCTCACCAACAATTACGGCGGCAGCAAGCTTCTGCTTGCCGAGAATATGCTTACCAGCCGCAGATTCGGTAGCGAAGGAGTTAATTATGACGAGAGCGAAATCAGAAGCTACCTTAACGGTGATTTCTTCGGCGCGGCTTTCACAAGCACAGCGCAGAGCCTGATTGTTTCCAAAACCATCGACAACAGCGCGGCCACAACCGATGACTTCAGCAATCCATACGCTTGCGCGAACACCACCGACAGCATTTTCCTTTTGAGCTATCAGGAAGTTTTGAGCGCCAATTACGGTTTCGATACCAATGCCAAGAGAATCCGCCCGACTACCGACTTTGCTCAGGCGAACGGCGTATTCCAGAGCACAACACAAGGTGATGGCGGTTATTGGTTGTTGCGTTCACCTCTGTCGTCGCAAGCCAACAGAGTCAGCGTTGTTGACAAAAACGGTAATTTAAATTCCAACTATGTGAATATAGCCGGCCGGGGCGTTGTTCCAGCCCTCTGTCTTGAGGCCGACCCCGAGGTGACATTCAACAGCAACGGTGGCTCAGCGGTTACGAAGCAGATTGTTGAAAAAGGCGCTTGCGCGACAGAGCCTGCCGATCCAACCCGCGATGGCTACACCTTCGACGGTTGGTATGGTGATGAAGATTATAACCACTCATTCGATTTTGCCGGAGCAATAATCCGTGACACAACCATCTACGCCAAGTGGAAGCAGAACTACGCAAAAGTGGGCGGCATCAAATACTACGACAATCCTTCAACCGTTGAAGCCATTGCGAACGCCTCCGGCACGGTTGATGTGGTGCTCTCAAGCGCAGTTCCATCCGACTCGTTGTTCAACCGCGATAACTACTACAACACAATCAGCTACGCCATTTCAAACAACAGCAACGCAAGCATAAATCTTGTGCTTGACGGTACTCAGCTGCCTGCCGATTGTTCGGATATGTTCTCCAGAACCAGTAGCCTTATCTCGGTTGATTTAAGCGGCGCCAACCTGAGCAATGTCACCAATATGAGCTATATGTTCTTTTGTTGCGACCTTAAAATGTTAGATTTGCGCGGCCTCGACATAAGCAAGGTTACCACATTTGAAAGGATGTTTGCGGGTTGCAGTAACCTCACCACAATCTATGTGGACCCAGACGCCGACTGGTCGGGCACATCAGCAAATTCGGAAGATATGTTTGATTGCGAAATGCTTATGGGAGGCAATGGTACTCAATTTGACTTTCACAATTCGAGAGATGCCAGCTACGCCCGCGCCGATGGCTTGAATGGTCAGCCAGGCTACTTCACCGCGCTCGATTATGCCTGTGTGAACGGTGCTTGGTGCCACACGTTGGAGGCAACCATCGATTCTTTGGCCAACGCCACAGGCACTGTCGAGGTGGTTCTGACAAAACTTGTTCCGGCAGCCGATTTGGGCAAGGCCGCAAACTCGGGCACAATCATCAACGCCATAAAGAACAGCCCGGCCACAGCCGTCCGCCTTATTGTGATGGACGATGCCAACATTGGAGTGACCGATTGCAGCGGAATGTTCAGCGGCTGCGTCAACCTTGTGAAAGCCGATTTGCGCGGCCTCAACACCACCGGCGCCACCACAATGAGCTCAATGTTCAGCGGTTGCTCGGCGCTTCCGTTCCTCAACCTGAGCAATTTCGATGTCAGCGCTGTTACCGATATGAGTTCGATGTTCAGCGGGTGCTCTAATCTTTCAATTGTCCGCATTGCCGAGGGTGCCAACTGGACCGGCGTCAGCTCGTCGGCCAATATGTTCCTTGGCTGCACCGCACTTATGGGCAGCGACAGCACCACCTACAGCGCCGAGCATACCAATGCCGCCTATGCCCGAATCGACTCAGCCTCGATTAGCAAGCCGGGCTACTTTAGTGCGGAACTGCCGTACGCCATTGTCGGCGGCACCAAGTACAACAATTTGAGAGAAACTACCGAGGCTATCCGTAGTGCCACGGGCGATATTGTTGTGGTTTTGTCGGGCAAGGTTACAGCTGCCGATTTGGGCAGTGGTGCCACAGCTGGCAGCGAAACAATTATCTGGTGTTTGATGACAAGCAGCGCCGACCACATCAGCCTTGTTGTGCCGGCCGATGCCGATATTATGCTTGGTGCCGATTGCTCGGGAATGTTCCGAAGTATGAGCGAGCTTGTTTCGGCCGATTTGCGCGGTTTCAACACAAGCCGTGTTACCAATATGAGCGAGATGTTCTATGGTTGCCGTAACCTTGTATCACTCAATTTGAGCAGCTTCAACACCAGCAATGTAACCGATATGAACAATATGTTCTGCAACTGCGAGAAACTTGATTCGCTCGATTTGAGCGGCTTCAATACTGGCAAGGTTGAGAATATGGCTGGTATGTTCAATTATACGTTACTCACCACCGATATTTTGCACGGTCTCACCACAAGCCACGTGAAGAATATGAGCTATATGTTTGGCGGCTGCCGGAAAATAGACACTGCCGATTTGCGCGGCCTCTGCACCGACAGCTTAACCGATATGAGCGGTATGTTTGCTGGCTGCGATAGTCTTAAAATGGTGAATATGAGCGGTCTCAACACAAGCAAGGTCACCACATTTGAACGTATGTTTAGCAGTTGTGGTAGTCTTAAGACTTTGGATTTGAGCGGTCTCTGCACCGACAGCTTAACCAATATGAGCGAGATGTTCTTTGACTGTGATAGTCTTGAACGTGTTGATATGCGCGGCTTCAACATAAGCAAGGTTACCACATTTGAAATGATGTTTGCGGCTTGCCGAAGCCTCACCACCATCTATGTGGAGCCCGGAGCTGACTGGTCGGGCACAACCGCAAATTCGGATCATATGTTTGATTGCGATAAGCTCAAGGGCGGCAACGGTACTAAATATGCTTATGATAATCGAAACGCCACTTACGCGCGTGCCGATGGTTTGAATGGCCAGCCGGGCTACTTCACCGTGCTCGACTATGCCCAAGTGGGTGGTGTATGGTGCCACACATTGGCGGCAACCCTCGATTCGTTGGCCAACGCCACCGGCACTGTCGAGGTGGTTCTGACACAACTTGTTTCGGCAGCCGATTTGGGCAAGGCCGAAACCGAGGGAACAATCATCAACGCCATCAAAAACAGCCCGGCCACAGCCGTCCGCCTGGTGGTTAGGAAGGATGCCAACATTGAGGTAACCGATTGCAGCGGAATGTTCAGCGGCTGCGCCAACCTTGTGAAAGCCGATTTGCGCGGCCTCAACACCACCGGCGCCACCACAATGAGCTCAATGTTCAGTGGTTGCTCGGCACTTCCGTTCCTCAACCTGAGCAATTTCGATGTCAGCGCTGTTACCGATATGAGTTCGATGTTCAGCGGGTGCTCTAATCTTTCAATTGTCCGCATTGCCGAGGGTGCCAACTGGACTGGCGTCAGCTCGTCGGCCAATATGTTCCTTGGCTGTACCGCACTTATGGGCAGCGACAACACCGCCTACAGCGCCGGGCATACCGATGCAGCCTATGCCCGAATCGATTCAGCCTCGTTTAGCAATCCGGGCTATTTCACTGCGGAGCTGCCATATGCCATTGTAGGCGGCACCAGGTGCAACAATTTGGAGGAAACCACCCGTGCCCTTCGCTATGCCTCGGGCGATATTGTAGTGGTTCTGTCGGACAAGGTTACAGCAGCCGATTTGGGTAAAACGATGAGTGATAGCGAATCAATCCTCGGAGCAATAGATGATCCTTCTGGTAACGTCAGCATTGTTGTGCCGGCCGATGCCGATATTATGCTTGGTGCCGATTGCTCGGAAATGTTCCTAAATATAAACCACCTTGTTTCAGCCGATTTGCGCGGCTTCAACACAAGCCGTGTTACCAATATGAGCGAGATGTTCGAAGATTGCTACAACCTTGAATCACTCAATTTGAGCGGTTTCAACATCAGCCGTGTTACCAATATGAGCTCAATGTTCAAAAGTTGCTACGACCTCACCACAATATTTGTGAACCCAGGAACTGACTGGTCGGGCACAACTGCCAATTCTGATAATATGTTTAATAATTGCAATGAACTGGTAGGTGGTCAGGGCACGCAGTGCGATGGCGTGAATTTCATTGATGCTACTCGCGCCAAGGTTGATGGTGGCAACGGCAATCCGGGCTACTTCGCCACCAAGTACGCAATGGTAGGCAGTGTGATGTGCAAAGATTTGGCTACAACCATTGCGGCCATTGAGAACGCCAACGACACCACCGAGATTGTTCTCACAGGCTCGGTTACAGCTGAGGATTTTGGCAAGCACAATGAAAGTGGCACAATCATTGGCGCCATTGAAGAAAGAAACTACGCTGAGGATACGTGGTTCCGCCTTGTGGTGCCCGAGAGTGCGAACATTGTGCTTAGTGGTGATGATTGCAAGGATATGTTCAGCTCCTGCGAGTATGTTCTTATATCGGCCGATTTACGAGGCTTCAACACTGAGAATGTCACCGATATGAGCGGTATGTTCCGATATTGCTCTAAACTCACCTCGCTCGATGTGAGCAGCTTCAACACCGCGAAGGTTACCAATATGGAAGGTATGTTCGGTGGTTGCAAATGTGTATCGCTCGATGTGAGCAGTTTCAACACCGCGAATGTTACCAATATGAAAAATATGTTCGCTTATTGCGATACACTCACCACGCTCGATGTGAGTGGCTTCAACACCGCGAAGGTTACCGATATGAGCCAGATGTTCATACATTGCGATTCACTCACAACGCTCGATTTGAGCAGCTTCAACACCGGGAAGGTTGAAGAAATGACAAGTATGTTTTACGGTTGTTCGAAGCTCGAAACCATCTATGCTGCAGCTGATGCCAACTGGTATAAAGAGAGCGGTTTAGCATCGGATGAAATGTTCGCTCTTTGCTCGAAACTTGTAGGCGGCAACGGCACCACATTTAAATCTGCAAAAACCAACGCCGAATACGCCCGCATCGACAAATCAGGCCAGGAGGGCTACTTCACCGCTAAGTACGCCACCGTTGGCGGAGTCATCTGCAAAGACTTGGCTTCAACCAGAACGGCCATCGGCAACGCCACGGCCAACGACACCATTGAGGTTGTGCTCTCAGGTGCGGTTTCGGCTGAAGATTTGGGCAAGGCTTCGCCTGGCACAGTCTCAATCAATGAAGCCATAATGAACTGCCCGGCATACGTAAAACTTGTGGTGCCCGAGGGGGCGAATATTGTGCTTGGTGAAAATGGTTGCAAACAAATGTTCAATGGTTGCGATAAGCTTGTTTCGGCCGATTTGCGAGGGCTCAATACAAGTAATGTCACAAGTATGTGGTATATGTTCTGTGGGTGCTCTGCTCTCACCACGGTTGATTTGAGCAACTTCAACACTGAGAATGTTACCGATATGTGCAGTATGTTCTATTATTGTTCATCATTAACAACGCTCGATGTGAGCAGCTTCAATACTGCGAATGTTACCGATATGAGCTCTATGTTCTGTGGTTGCTCCAAACTCACCACAATATACGCTGCTGACGGAGCCAACTGGGGTGCAAGCGACAAATTGACGAGTTCGAATTTAATGTTCAGCGGTTGCACAAAGCTCGTAGGTGGCAACGGCACTGCATACAACGGTTCTTCTAGAGATGCCAAATACGCCCGCATCGATGGCTTGGATGGAAAGCCGGGCAACTTCACCGAGAAAAAGTTCAGCTACTATGTGGCACCTGACGGCACTGGCGACGGCACGGCGGCCGGCAGCCCGCTTGGCAGCTTCAGCGAGGTGTGGGACAAAATGAACGTCCGCAATGCAGCCTACACCATTTATGTGCAGGGCGATTTCGGCAACGAGCGTTTATTACCGGCCTTCTGTGAGAGTCCTGCTTCCGTCACCTTCGAAGGCAATGGCACAAGCCGCTTGCAGTATCTCCGCGCGTGTGATTCAAACACCAGCTTCGTCTTCCGCAACATTGCACTCGATTCATTGGAGATTCAAGCCCTGCCAGACGGCCAGGGAGGTTATCGTCCCACTTACGTGACAATGGACAACGCCGCAGTGGCCGGTTGGGTTTCAATGGACACAGTCACCGAGCTCCGGATGCTCGACGGCTCACGTGCCACCCGAATCTTCGATTACGGCAACTTGTATGTGAGCGGCAGCGCCCATATCGACAATATCCGCCTGAATATCTACACCCCAATCATCATTGCGGGAGCTCTCACATCTGACACCGTGGCCACCATCACGCCGAGTGTTTATGCCGATTATTCCACAGTGCTTCGGCTTGCCGAGGGCGTTACCGACACCAAGCTCGCCTGGGAATTCCAGAAGTTTGTGGTTGCGCCCAACACGCAGAACAGTTGGTTTATGCAGGATGACGGCAAAATTACCAATTGGATAATGTATCTTACAGAGGAAAACGATGCCGCTCACCCTTACGTTCTCTCTTATGACGATAATTTCAATATTAACGGTGTGGCAGCTGGTTACCCTGAAGTTTATGCCGGTGGTGAAGAAGTTACAACCAACCGCAACTACTACGTAACAATGAGAGGGTATCACCGTATGTCACCCGCTGGTAACGGAGGCTTCCGTTTGAGAAACACAAATGCTGGCACATCTTTCACCTTCCATATAACACTTGAGGGTGATAACATTATTGAGCGTACAAGCAACACTGCAAGTAGTGCTACATCTTTTGAAATCGTAGGTCCGACAAGCGGCACCAGCAACGTCGATGTGATTTTCGATGCCTCTGCCACCACAGGAGGAAAGTTAACCCTTAATGGCGCCCCCGATTTCAAGGTTCCTGATAACGTTACCGTAACCTACTCATTGGCTTCGGGCTGCACATTCAGCGGCACAATAAAAGACTCAAACGGTGGCAGCACAACCTACACCGATATTACCGAGTTCTTCAACGCTGCTAAAGGTCATAGCGGAGGCTGTTCGTTCACAATCACAAAGCAGCAATAGAGTTCAAGGATAGAAAAGGAAAAAACGGCAACCTCCGGAGGCGGATGGGGGCCGTTTTTTTTGTGTGCAAATTGTGAGGCGGTGCTGCTGTGGTGCGGTGCGACGATTACGTCGCACGCAGGGGTCATAAGCTTGTTGCGTAGTTTTTGTCGTGCGCGACGTAGTCGTCGCGCCGAAACACGCCGAGAAAGAACCAAGAACGCGCCGAAAAGCCCCAAGAAAACACCGTGAAAACACCAAAACACACACGAAAAAGCTTGGAATTTTGCCCCCCAGCTTTGCGCAAAACCGCAAAAAACTAACTTTGCAATATGAGCGAAGAAAAACCACAGAAATACAAAGACAATCGCCCCTTGCCACGGCAGCACAGGCGATGCCCAAAGGTTGACTATCACGGGCGCCGCATTTATATGGTTACCTTTTGCACCGAGGGGCGCCATCCGTTGCTTGGCGAGCTCATTGGTGACAACCCTGAGACGGCCGCCGTTGAACCCTCGCCTCTAGGGTTGCGGGTGGTTCAGTGTTGGAAGAACATTCCGCTCATTCAAAAACAACTTGCCCAAAAGAAAGCTGAAACAACTGGTCAGCCCTGCCGGCGCGAAATATCGCTCATTGATTGCCAGCTTATGCCTGACCATTTCCACGGTATTCTTTTTGTGCACAGTGAGATGGACATTTCGCTTGGCGATGTTATCAGAGGCTTTATGACAGGGTGCACAAAGGCCTTTCGCGAGTTGCAGGACAGCCCGACAGAAGAGCGGCGGCCGCTTTGGGAGAAGGGTTTCCACGACCGGGTACTGAGTCACAGCGGCCAACTCCAAAACATGATAAACTACGTTCGCGACAACCCGCGCCGGCTGTGGCTGAGGAGGCATAACCCGGAGCTTTTCAGGCTGCACCGGCAGACCGAGGTGTGCGGACTGACGTTCACCTCGCTGGGCAACCATTTCCTGCTCGACTGGCCGGTCAGGCAGTTGGTGGAGATGTCGCGCAGCGCCAGCGAGGAGCAGATTGAGGAGCGGCTGCAGGAGGTTTTGGCGGAGGCTCGCAGCGGGGCCGTGACCTACACGGCGGCCATCAGTCAGGGCGAGAAGCTGATTGCCCGCACCTTGCGCGAGCAGGGTTTTCCGCTGGTTGTTCTTCTATGCGATGGCTTTCCGGCCGCCGATTCGCCCGAGGCTCGCTATTTCAAGTCCGGCGGCCCATATTTCGAGGCTTGCGCCGATGGACGGTTGCTACTTTTGGAGCCGTCGGAGGTGGTGTTTCAGGCGCCGGCCATTGTTGAGGCCACCAACCGCGCGCTCCTTCAAAAATCGGAGGCCCGCCACACCAGTTATTCCGGCCTTGCCGGTGATTCGCAGCGCTACCGTTTTGTGGCGCTGAACCAGATTGGAAGATGGCTGGCGGAGGAGAGATGAGAAGAAACATCGCACCCGCACTTATTTATTAATCTGTTGAAAACAAATTGCTAAATAATTTGCCATTCAATCAAGAATGTATATATTTGCGATTTGAAAAAAGATTAATTCAAAAATTAATTCTATGAAAAGAAAATTAACCATTGCGGCTTTACTGATTGTTTCAGTACCCGCATTCTCGCAGTTCAAGCAGAGCGAGGTTGTAGCATCAGCCGGTGGATTTGAGGCCAATGCCAATTTTTCGGTTAGCTATACCATTGGTGAGCCGGTAGCCGGAACACTCAAGGCTGGTGATTTGATTGTTGTGCAAGGTTTCCAGCAGGGTTATGCTGTTAAGCAGGATGTTAGTGTTGCCGATGAGTGGGCCAACAATGTCACCATCTACCCGAACCCGGTCAGCAAAACACTGTATGTGGCTATGGACGAGGTTCCCGCAGGCGAGTGCCTGGTGCGTTGCTTCGATATGACCGGCCGATTGGTTGGCGAGAACAACTTCAACGGCGATGTTCGTGTGTCGCTCGATGTTGAGGCTCTGCCGCAGGGAGCATACTTTGTAAAGATTTTTGTTGACGACCGCGCGGTAGTCAACCGTAAGATTATGAAGTACTAAAGCCGGGAGGTCGCAAGTCGGGTTTTTTCTCATACGCTTGAGTATCACCGATTTGTGTGTCTTTGAATTCGACAATACATAAAAAATAACTTATATGAAAAGAATTACTATCAGACTTATGGCAGCCATAGCGTTGTTGTTCACCACAGCAGCCGCAACAATGGCACAAGGCAGTTTCGCCTATCAGGCGGTTATCCGCACTGCCGACGGAAAAGTAGTCAGCAACCAGAAAGTTGGAATGCGATTCACTTTGCTGAGCGACGGAACCTCATACTACAGCGAGGTTCATACCCCCACTACCAACGAGTTTGGCAACATCTCGGTAATGATTGGCAGTGGCACCAAAGAGAGCGGAGATTTTATGAATGTTCCTTGGAGCAAGATGAATCTGATGCTCAAGATTGAGGTTGATGCCAAAGGCGGAACCAACTATACTGAGTTGGGACAGACACAACTGTTGTCGGTGCCATACGCAATGTATGCCCAGACAGCCGGCAAGGTTGAGGCCACACAGAAGTCATCATCGGTTAACGAGCCTATTTTCGAGGTTAAGGACAAAGACGGCAACCTTGTTTTTGCCGTGTACCCCGATGGAGTTAAGGTTTATGTTGACGACACCGACGTGACCAAGGCAAAACGCAGCGGCTTTGTTGTTACAGGCCGCTCGGCCACCAAAGACGGCGAGAGTGCCGACTATTTTGCAGTTAATGCCGAAGGTACTCAGGTGTTCATTGACGACACCGCAACCAGCAAGGCAAAACGCAGCGGTTTCGTAGTAACAGGCCGCTCGGCCACCAAAGGCGGTGAGAATGCCGACTATCTGGCAGTCAACGGCAATGGTACCCAGGTTTATGTTGACGACCCGGCAGAAGACAAGGCAAAACGCAGCGGTTTCGTAGTTACAGGCCGCTCAGCCACCAAAGATGCTAACGCAGACGTGCTCAAAATCGATGGCGCAGGCACTCAGGTCTTCATCGACGACAGCGTAACCGGCAAGGCAAAACGCAGCGGTTTCGTAGTTACAGGCCGCTCAGCCACCAAAGATGCCGATGCAGCCGACTATCTGGCAATCAACGGCAACGGTACTCAGGTTTATGTTAATACCGATGTTACTGATGATAAGGCAAAACGTAGCGGTTTCGTAGTTACAGGCCGCTCAGCCACCAAAGACGAGGAACTCGACGTATTTGTAGTTGACGGTTTGGGCACTCAGGTATTCATCGATGAAACCGACGAGAGCAAGGCAAAACGCAGCGGATTCGTAGTAACAGGCCGCTCGGCCACCAAAGATTCGGGCAGCGACTACTTCAAAGTTACCAGCGACGCAGTCAACGTAAGTATTTCATCGTTCAACGTATCCGACAAGACAACATCTGAGAGCGTGTTTGCCATTAAGCAAGGTAACGTGCAGGTTAACTCTGACTTGTTGATGACAGGTGAGGTTGGCAAGGTTGTTGACGCTGAGGCAATTAGCGACTCAATCTTCACCATCAACCTTGTTGGCAACGAACAGGTTGTTGCAACTATTGATAAGATTGACCCGGATAGCGCCTTGGTTGACGGTGAATATGGTATGTATGCCTTACTGCGTATCACCGATAACTCTTATGTTCCAGTTTATGAGAGGGATAGCTTGATGTTCGACGCAAGAGGTTATGCCACCACCAACAAGAAGAGCGCTGTTGTTTCTGTACGTACCACTTGGGATGGTTCCGTTGTTGTCAATCCGTTGCAGAAGGATATCAAGAACTTTACAGCTGTGTTCGGTCTGACTTGGACAAGGAGCCAGGATAATGTACAAGAGTCTTTTGTATTCAAGAAGGTTATGATTGTTTCTGAAAATCAGAGCCAGGGTCAAGGCCAGGGCGGTAATCAGTCTCAAGTACAAGGAGGATTCTACGGAGTTGAAAAGGGACATATGATTGTTAATACGTTTGAAAATGGCGAGACCCGTCAATTTGATTACTACTTTCTTGACTACGGCAAAAAGGAATACTTCACTTACGAAGATGAAGATGGAAATACAATGATTTATTATACTGATTGGGAAGCAGAACCTTCTGATAATACTAAAGAATATATTTACCTTCCTGAAAATAAGGAGTGGGCATATTATACTATGGAAGCGGAACGTAGTGAACCATTATATTATTTCGCTGGCGATGAGGATTACGCCGCAGATGGTGGTGAAATAAATGGTCTTCGAACAAAATTGTATCAGGTTGCCGATGGACAAAATAATGGTGGAATGTATGTATATGAAGGCATTAGGGTGATGATAGTATTTAATGGCGAAGTAGCCGAAAAAATTGAATCATTCGATTTCAATTCCGACGTACAGGATTTCTTCGAATGGGCAAAAGGCAAAGGTTACGATTTACCTGGAAAGCCTGAATAATTATTGTTAACTTACAAATAAAGAGCCATCTGCTTGCAGGTGGCTCTTTTATTTTGTGCTGATGGCAAATTGTATTAATGGCCGATTGCTGATATTCAACTGAAAAAACTATTTTTGGCGTATAAAATCTGACAGGTATGAAGACAATGCTTTTTATGAACTTGGGTGTTACCGAAATAGTATTAATAGCCTTGGTTGTGCTGTTGCTGTTCGGAGGCAAGAAAATCCCGGAGTTGATGCGTGGATTAGGCAAGGGAGTCCGCAGTTTTAAGGACGGCCTGAACGACAAAGCCGACGGTGAGCCAAAGAATCAGACCGATGGCGCAGAAAACGGCAAATAACAGCCAACTCACTTTTTGGGACCATCTCGACCAGTTGCGCGGCAGTCTGTTCCGCATTTTGGCCGCGGTGGTGGCGCTGGGCTTTGTGGCTTTTGCCTTCAAAGAGCCGTTGTTCAATGTTCTGCTCGCCCCCAAAAACAGCAGTTTCCTGACTTACCGGCTGCTTGAGCGTGTGGTTGGTGTGGCCAGTGGCGACTTCAAGGTTGAAATGATTAACACCGGTCTGGCTCAACAGTTTATGGTGCATCTGAAGGCGGCCTTTGCTGTCGGGTTTCTGGTGGCGTCGCCTTACATTCTGCACGTGCTCTACAGTTTTGTGTCGCCGGCGCTCTATCGCAGCGAGCGGCGCGTGGCCGTGAGGCTTGTGGGCGGCGGTTACGTGATGTTTATGATGGGCGTGGCGCTCAACTATTTTCTGATTTTTCCGCTCACATTCCGATTTCTGGGCACGTATCAGGTCAGCGCCGATGTGCCGAATCTCATCTCGCTCGACTCGTATATGTCAACCTTGCTGATGCTCAGTCTTGCAATGGGCTTGATGTTCGAGCTGCCGGTGCTGTCGTGGCTGCTGGCGCGAATGGGCTTTGTGAGCGCCGGTTTTATGCGCCGCTATCGCCGTCACGCCGTGGTGGCCATCTTGGTGGTGGCCGCAGTCATAACCCCCACCGCCGACGTGTTCACGCTGAGCGTGGTGTCGCTGCCCATCTATTTGCTGTATGAGTTGGGCATTGTTATAGCGGCCCGTGCCGAAAAACATCGCGCCAAAGCGTAATTTTTTTTGACAGATAGATTTTTTAAGATACCGATATGTTACAGATTGGAACAAAGGCTCCCGCTTTCGAGGGCATCGATGAAAATGGAAAAACAGTGAAACTGAGCGATTTTGCCGGACGCAAACTTGTGCTCTATTTCTACCCAAAAGACAGCACACCCGGTTGCACGGCCGAGGCCTGCGACCTGCGCGACAACTACCAGCGTTTTCTGTCGCTCGGCTATGAGGTGCTTGGCGTGAGCAAGGATTCGGCGGCATCGCACCAGAAATTCATCGCAAAATATGAGTTGCCATTCCATCTTATTTCCGACCCCGATTGCACTATTTTGAAGGCTTACGAGGCCTGGGGCGTGAAAAAAATGTATGGCAAGGAGACTGTCGGCACCATCAGGACTACGTATGTAATTGATGCTGATGGCGTTATTGTTGATGCGATAGCGAAAGTGAACACCAAGAATCACTCGGCGCAGCTTCTGGGCGAGTAGGAGGGGAATAAAAAGCACAATTCTCAACGATAAATAGTAATTTTGCGCGATTTTAAAACTAACGAAATGGCAGCATATTTATGTAGCGACAACCGCAAGGTGACCACTCTGCGGCTGATTGAGATGAAGAAACAGGGCGAGAAGATTTCGATGCTCACCGCCTACGATTATACAACCGCAAAAATTTTTGATGCGGCGGGACTCGATGTTATTTTGGTTGGCGACAGCGCGTCGAACGTGATGCTGGGCAACGAAACCACTGTGCCGATGACGCTCGACAAGATGATTGTCTTTGCAGGGGCGGTGGCCAAAGCCGTCAAACGCGCGCTGGTGGTTGTTGATATGCCGTTCGGCACCTATCAGGTTGACCCCACTTCGGCCGTGCAGAACGCCATTCGCATTATGCAGGAAACGGGCGCCGACTCGCTCAAACTTGAGGGCGGATTGGAAATTATTCCGATGGTGAAAAAGATTATCGACGCTGGCATTCCCGTGATGGGCCATTTGGGACTTACACCGCAGAGTATCAACGCTTTCGGTACATACGCCGTGCGTGCGAAAGATGAGGCCGAGGCCGAAAAACTTGTCAGCGACGCGCACTTGCTCGAAGAGGCTGGCTGCTTTGCCGTGGTGCTTGAGAAGATACCCGCCAAGTTGGCTGCACGTGTGGCTTCAGAACTGAGAATCCCTGTAATCGGCATTGGCGCTGGCGGTCAGGTGGATGGCCAAGTGCTGGTTTTTGCCGATATGCTCGGCCTGACGCAAGGTTTCAGTCCGCGTTTCCTGCGCCGCTATGCCGACCTGAACACGGTTGTCACCGATGCTGTGGGTCAATACATTACTGATGTCAAACAGGGCGATTTCCCCAACGAAAACGAGCAATATTGATATGGAAAACAACCGTCCGCTCATTCTCGTAACCAACGACGACGGCTATTCGTCGAAAGGCATAACCGAACTCATTGCAATGGCGCAACGCATTGGCGATGTGGTAGTTGTGGCACCAGATGCAGCACAGTCGGGAAAGTCGCACGCCATAACTTTCAGCAATTATATCCGCGTGAAAACCATAACCGATGAGCCAAATCTTAAGGTTTATTCGGTAACTGGTACGCCTGTGGATTGCGTGAAGATGGCTATCAACCGCTTGCTCGACCGTCAGCCCGACCTTCTTCTGTCGGGTATCAATCACGGCACAAATTCAACCGTATGTGCCTTTTATTCAGGTACTTTGGGCGCGGCCACCGAAGGCGCGATGAACGGCATTCCGTCGGTCGGCGTTTCGCTTTGCAGTTTCGATATGGACGCAGATTTCTCGGTTGTTGTAAAACACACAGAACCAATACTTAAACGCCTTTTGGCCACCAACACCGACAAGAATCTCTGCCTGAATATCAACTTCCCCGATATTCCCGAAGCCGATTTCCACGGAATGAAGATTTGCCGTCAGGCTGATGGCCTTTGGAAGGAGGATTTTATTGAATATCAAGACCCGTCGGGCCGCCCATTTTATTGGTTGTCAGGCGAGTTTATCAATAACGAACCCGATTCCGCCGACACCGACGAGTGGGCGTTGGCGCACGGCTACGCGTCGATTGTGCCAATCAACCTTGACTCAACCGACTACGCGCGGCTCAAAAAAATCGATTATCTGTTATGAAACTCACTGATAAACCGATATTTGGAATTGCCATTGGCGCTCTTTTGCCTATCATTTGTCTTGCAATTTTTCTGCCATTGGTAGCCTATGGAAAGGGTTACGATTCGGTGGCCGATTGTATCAGCCATTTTCAGCGGTTCGGCGTGCTGTATAAAATTGTGAGTCTGAGTCTTATGCCCAATGCGGGTTTGTTTTTCTGGTGGACTCGCCAAAACCGTCTGAGCCTTGCCCGCGGTGTGCTTGCAATGTGCCTGCTTTATGGCGTGGCAATATTGGCGATTTATTTTGTTTAATTGGTGAGGGGGAAGAGTTTAGTGTTTAGAATGTTTAGCGGGTTGAAATGGTGAATTGTTAATGGTTTAATTTGTTGAATTTTATTTCGTATTTTTACAAACAAAAAACAATTTGCTATGACTACCGCGGCTTTAAACAATTTGTGGGCTTACATTAACGGCTTGACGCTCACCGCCAACGAACGGCAGTGGCTTGCTGGTAAATTGACTGATGACGTTATAAATCAAGAAGTTGGCGACAAAAACGAAAAGGCGGTGAAACAGTTGCCTGAATCTTTTAAGCGTTTACGAGGAATGGGGCGCGTAACGCCCGACGATATTGCCAACGATGACCGCCTAGCCTATATTTTAAGCAAATGAAAAAGGTATTTGTCGATACTAATGTCATTCTCGATTACTATCTTAATCGGGAAGGTGCCGACGATGCCGAAAAAATATTCACCGCGGCTTATAATGGTGACATTGCGGTTTTTGCTTCAATTCTGACTTTTGCCAATTTCGCATACGTGGCCAAGCGTGGGCACACTCAGGAAGATGTCTATACGGCTCTCGACGAGTTCGAGAAACGCATAACGGCTCTGCCGATGGACAAACGGCAATTGCGCTGTGCAATCGACAACCATTGTAAGGATTTCGAAGATATGCTGCAATACCAATGTGCCCTTGCCGCAGGCTGCGATGTGGTTGTTACCAACAACACCAAAGATTTCCGCGATTTCTGCAAACTGCCACTTATGACTTCGCACGAATTTTTGACACAAATTTCCGATGAGCAATAAAAATCTGCGAAAATATATTGAATCTGTGTCATATGATTTCAAAAATCCTAAATCCTAAATAACCAATGCGTTACTTTCTGATAGCAGGCGAGGCGAGTGGCGACCTTCACGGGTCGAATTTGGTGCGGGAACTGAAATTGCAGGACCCGCAGGCGCAGTTCCGCTTTTTCGGCGGCGACCTGATGGCCGCGCAGGCTGGCGTGCCGCCCGTCAAGCACTACAGCGAGATGGCCTTTATGGGCTTTGTGCGCGTGCTGATGAACTTGCGCAAAATCGGCCGTAATATGGAGCAATGCAAGGCTGAAATTGTTGATTTTAAGCCTGATGTGGTTATCTTGATTGATTTTGCAGGATTCAATTTGCGCATTGCCGAATTCGCCAAAAGCCTTGGGCTGAAAACCGTTTTCTACATTTCGCCGAAAATCTGGGCCTGGAAGCAGAACCGCATAAAAAAGATAAAGAAGTATATCGATAAAATGCTGACAATCTTGCCGTTCGAGACGGAGTTCTACGCCCGTTTCGACTATCCCGTGGAGTATGTCGGCAATCCGATTTTGGACGCAATCGAAGAATTTCGGTCGGGTGACCACCAAACCGAGGCCGATTTCCGCAAGGCCAACAACCTGACTGACAAGCCGATAATCGGACTTTTGGCAGGAAGCCGCAAGCAGGAAGTTGATTTTATGCTGCCCGTGATGATTGAAGTCAGCCGCCAATTTCCCGAATATCAGTTTGTTATATCGGGCGCCCCTGGTCTCGACCGCGATTATTACACAAAAGTGATTGGTGCAGACTGCAACATTCCGATTGTCTTCGGTCAGACATATAACTTGCTCAAATTCAGCCGTGCAGCGTTGGTAACTTCGGGCACTGCCACGCTCGAAACGGCACTTTTCGGTGTGCCCGAAGCGGTCTTGTATCGGATTTCTGCACCCGATTTTCTCTATCGCATAGGTCGCAAGTTGTTGAAAGTAAAATGGATATCGCTTGCAAACCTGATTGTTGGCCGCGAGATTATCCGCGAACTTGTGCAGATGGACTGCAACCCGCGTACTATTGCCGATGAGTTGCGCAAAATTCTTGATGATAGGCAGTATTACGCTGATTTTCAGCGCAATTACGCCGAACTGCGGCAACGTATGGGCAGCGCGGGAGCGTCGCAACGGGCAGCGCAGGCGGTGATTAAGTTTGTGAGGTAAGTTGTTGTTTCATTTCGTATTACGCATAACACAGGACAAAAAATAGAAAATAACGATGAATGAAGAATGCATAATCTGCAAAGCACCACTCGAATATCTTGAAAATGACGAGATTATGGAGTGTGCGTTCTGCCATAAACAGGTCAGCAGCAAAACACGATGCGTCAATGGACACTTTGTTTGTGATGATTGCCACAACAAAGGCGTTGACAGTATTGTAACTATTTGTCTGAAAACAAAATCGCGCAATCCCATTGAGATTGTCAGAATGTTGATGGAGCAGCCTTTCTGCCATTTGCACGGGCCGGAGCATCACACAATGGTCGGTTCGGCACTGCTTGCGGCATATAAAAATGCGGGAGGCGATGTGAATCTCGAAACGGCGCTTGTTGAGATGCAGGGCCGCGGACGGAATGTTCCGGGCGGCGCTTGCGGTTTCTGGGGTGCTTGCGGCGCGGGCATTAGTGCCGGAATGTTTGTGTCGATTATTACAAAATCTACCCCGTTGGCAGGCGAGCCGTGGGGATTATCGAACCTGATGACTTCGAAAGCACTTGCCGAAATTGGTCGAATTGGTGGTCCGCGTTGTTGTAAACGAGACTCTTATTTGGCTATTTTGGCGGCGGTTGACTTTGTGAAAGAACATTTTGGTGTCGCTATGGAAAAGGCTGATGTTGTGTGCATTCATTCAGAAAAGAATAATCAGTGCATTGGTAGCCGCTGTCCGTTCAAGGTTCAAATGTAATTACCTTGCAATCAGTAATTTGTAAGGCAGAGCCGTTATTCGAAAAACAGATTAAGACTTTTATCGAATTTCGCTACATTTGTCACTTGTGGCGTTTGAATGGTATTAGGCGCAAATTATTGAGAATCAGTGAAAATTAAGCATATAGTATTGGTTGTTTTGATAGCGTTTGCGGCGTTGGGCGCACGAGCCGAAACTGTGCGTGTCAACATCTTCAGTCAAAGCAAAATCAAAACGCTTGTCTTCACCACCGACGAGGGCAAATACAGTCTTGTGGCCGACAACCGAATGCTTATGAGGTTGAAAAAGAATGCGATAATCTATTTCACAATCGTGGGCAAGGGCATCAGCGTTTGGGACCAAGACGAGCATTTGGGCATCTTCAGCGAACTCTATCTGACGGCGTCAACGCGCAAGAGCATTTTCAAAGTGGAGCCTGCCGTGCCCGCACTCAAACCACGTCTCTATGACGGTGATTTGAAGGTTACAACCGATGGCGGAAATCTGAAAATTGAGAATTACGTCGATGTAAATGATTATCTGTCAGGCGTTGTGGAGAGCGAAGCGGGGCCGAAAGCGCCTTACGAATATTACAAGACGCAGGCCATCATCAGCCGCACTTATCTTTATGAGAAAATCTGGCGCGAAGGTGTTGAGAAATACAGTCTGATGGACGATGTGAGCCATCAGGTCTATCTCAACCGCTGCCACCGCAACAGCCTTATCCGTCAGGCCGTTTCGCACACCACCGACCTTATCATTGTCGATTCCACCAACACCCCGATAACCGCTGTATTTCATTCAAATTCAGGCGGTCAGACGGCCAATTCGGAAGATGTGTGGCTCTCGTCGCTGCCCTACCTGAAATCGGTCATCGACACGTTCAGCATCCGTCAGCACAACTCAATCTGGCGCGACACAGTCTCGGTTGACCGATGGATTAAATACTTGCAAAACAACGGGATAAAGATTGTTGACGGCAAGTCGCGGGCGGCAAATCTGGTTTATTCGCCCACTAGCCGCGACCGCTGCTACCGCTATATGACGGACACCATTCCGCTCAAGAAAATCCGCGCCGATTTTGGTTTCAAGTCGGCCTGGTTCTCAATCAGCCCCCGTCCTGGCGGCAAGGTGCTCGACTTCACTGGCTACGGCTATGGCCACGGCGTTGGTCTTTCGCAGGAAGGCGCAATGGAGATGGCCCGCCGCAACTATTCGTTTCTCGACATCATCAATTTCTACTACAAAGGGGTTAGGGTAGTGAATATCAGAAATATAGAGAGAAGTGTGGAGCGCTGATAAGTGCTCTGTCGCGAAATTTCCTTTTTTCCGTATGTTTGTGGTAGGCTATCATAAAAAAGATGTATATATTTAGCAGTTGTTTGATAATGAGTTGGATAAAATGACGGATGAGCGAGGTAACATATCATATTTTGTGTCGTTTTGTGTGGAGCAATACAAGAATGCGAAGAAAATGTCGGGAGAAGCGGCTTTGACATTGTTGGACAACTACAAAGTTCTTGACTATCTGGCGGAAAACTACGAAGCACTTCATACACAAAGTTATCAGTGGATATTGGAAGACATTGATGAATTCATAAATAACCGTAAATAAGAATGTTATGATACTTTTTCACGGCAGCCTTGAGAGCATTTCACAACCTGAAATCAGACAGCCAAACCGAACTTTGGATTATGGCGCCGGATTTTATGCAACAACTTCGCAACAGCAGGCTGAAGATTGGGTAAAACGAAGAATGAGAGAAAGTTATGCGACCATCGGTTTTGTGAATGAGTATAATTTGAATGGTGATGTCTTGAAGAAATTGAAGTGTTTATTTTTCGATTCACCTACTGAAGAATGGCTCGATTTTGTAATGAAAAACCGTACCGACAGGCATTTTACTCACGATTATGATGTGGTTTACGGCCCTGTGGCAAACGACCGTGTTTATGCCGCTTTCGCCTTGTACGAAGGTGGATTGTTAAGTAAGCAGAATCTGATTGCGGAACTCAAAACTTACAAATTGGTTGACCAATATTTATTCCACACGGCCAACTCGCTGAAAGCCATAGAATTTATCAAAGCAAAACAAATCGGCTTATGACAAATATTGCACAAAATAATTTATACTTACTGTTGCCATCGAAGGTGAGCCGTTTGGCCGATATGTTGTCGGAAGACCTTGATATTGATGTGGTTGAAGCAATCCGTCGAGTCTATCATTCTGATGTTTATCGTAAACTGGAGAGGGAAGAGACTAAACTGTGGCACGATGGTCCGGTCGCTTTATATGAAATGATGACAGAAAATAAGTAATAGGCTGCAGCCCTTGTGCTATGGAAATAATATCAGGGCGATGTGTTCGTAGCAGTGAAGAGTGCTGACGGTGCTAATATGTGGCGGCCACAGTTAAAATTAACCCTATATTTGCCCATCTGATTATTGAATTGTGGAAAAAGGAGTTGTAACAAAATCGACAGGCAGTTGGTATCTGGTCAGGAGGGCTGACGGAAGCGTGGTGGAGTGCCGCATACGCGGGAAGTTCCGCACCAAGGGGCTGCGCACAACCAATCCTGTGGCGGTGGGCGACGTGGTGGAGTTTGACGTTGACGCTGAAACGGGTAAGGGCTTGATACACAGCATTGACGACCGCAGAAACTATATCATACGCAAGTCGATAAACTTGTCGAAGGAGGCGCAGATAATGGCCGCCAACATCGACCAAGCCATTCTGGTGGTGACGCTCGTCAGTCCGCGAACGTTCACGCAGTTCATTGACCGCTTTCTGGCGTCGGCGGAGGCTTACAATATTCCTTCGGTTTTGGTTTTCAATAAGATAGATTTATATAGCGAGCAGCAGACCGCCGAAATGGACGAACTGATTGCCGTTTACGAAAAGATTGGCTATGAGTGCGTTAAGACATCGACGGTGCAAAACATCGGCATCGACCGCATTGAGGAACTCACGCGCGGCAAACTATCGCTGCTGGCAGGCCATTCGGGTGTTGGCAAATCGACCATCGCCAACCGCTTGAATCCCAACCTTGAACTGCGCACGTCGGCCATTTCCGACTCGCACGACAGCGGAACGCACACCACCACCTACCCCGAAATGCACCCGCTGCTCAACGGCGGCTATATTATTGATTCACCTGGAATTAAGGGCTTTGGCACCATCGAAATGAAGGACGAAATGGCGCACTATTTCCCCGAAATGTTTGCCGAGTCGGCCAACTGCCAATTCTACAACTGCACGCATACTCACGAGCCGAAATGCGCTGTGAAACAGGCTGTTGCCGAAGGTCGCATCGCGCAAAGCCGCTACAACAGTTATTTAAGCCTACTGA